>Ga0335075_10001099_pt1 | contig 45397 bp, 33 predicted proteins | sample Lox_Sample_24_FD_206723 | JGI IMG/M metagenome (GOLD analysis project Ga0335075, IMG submission 206723) | Soil microbial communities from Loxahatchee National Wildlife Refuge, Florida, United States - Lox_Sample_2.4 | ecosystem: Environmental > Terrestrial > Soil > Wetlands | place: USA... | reverse complement strand
CGAGAGACACTTTCGCAGAGGGACGATCATGAAGAACTCCGTTTTCACCGCGCGCGCCGCCGGTGCGCTGCTCATCTCCATCGCAGCCACCCCGCTCGCCCTGGCCGGGCGCGACATCAGCTCCGTCAACGGCTCGGTCGATACCACCGCCGGGCAGACCTACGACAGCCTCACCACGGTGAACGGCGACGTGCGCGTGTCGCGCGGCGTCAGCGCCGGGGTCGCGAAGACCGTGAACGGCGACGTCACCCTCGAGGACGATGCGAAGGTCGGCCGCGCCACCACCGTCAACGGCTCGCTGACACTCCGCGACGGCGCCAGCGTCACGAACGAAGCGACGACGGTGAACGGCAGCATCGACGTCGGCAACAAGGCGCGCGTCGGCGGCAACGTCACCACGGTCTCCGGCGGCATCGATCTCACCGGCGCCGAAGTCGGCGGCAGCATCGAAACGCGCAACGGCGACATCCGCCTGCGCGACGGGTCGCGCGTGCACGGCGGCATCACCGTGCGCAAGAAGACCGATCACGGCTGGTTCGGCGATCGCGATGACGACCGTCCCCTGAAGGTCTCGATCTGCGCGACCTGCGTCGTCGACGGCGATCTGCGCTTCGAGCGGGCGGTGGAACTGCGCGTCGAGCCCGGCGCGAAGATCGGCCAGGTCATCGGCGACAAGGTGAAGCGTCTCTAGCGCGGCGACGCGAGCTCGATCGAATACAGCAGCACCTCGGGCTCGTCCGCGCGCATCGCGAACAGGCGCTCGAAGCGCAGGCCGAGCTTCTCGAGCACGCGGATCGATGCCGCGTTGTGATCGGACACGACGCCGATGAGCCGCTTCAACCCGAACTTGCGCACGCCGTGTTCCAGCGTGGCCTGCGCCGCCTCGAACGCGTAACCCTGGCCCCAGACCTCCGGCACGAACGCGTAGCCGATGTCGGCGTCGGGCAGGATGTCGCGCTTCAACAGGCCGCACATGCCGATCGGCGCGCCGTCGTCGCGTCGCGACACCAGCCACAGGCCGAAGCCGTACCGGTCGTACATCGCCATCGGGCCTTCGCGCAGGTAGCGATGCGCGTCGTCGGCATTGCGTACGCCGCGATCGCCGATGTTGCGGATGAACGAGGGCTGGTTCAGCAGGCCGACGAGGAACGGCGCGTCGTCGAAGACGAGCCGGCGCAACGACAGCCGCGGCGTCTCGAGCTCAGGAAGGATCGCCAAAGCGCGACCGCTGGAATGTCGGGAGACCGTCGCCGAATTTCACCCAGCCGATGTCGTCCGCCAGCCACGAGTGATGCGTCGGCGGAAATGCCCACGGCGCGTCGAGGCTGCACGTGGAGACGTCGACGAAATCCGGTGTATCGACGTGCTCGTACACCAGCGGCGAACCGCATTTTCCGCAGAACCGGCGCACCACCTTGGGCGAGGACTCATACGCGGCGAGTTCACCGCGCGTGATGCGGAATTCCGCCCGTGCGAACGTCAGCCAGGCCATCACCGGCGCCGCCGACGACCGCCGGCACGACTGGCAATGACAGACCATGCTGTTCGCCGGATTCGTCGTGGCCGAATACCGAACCGCGCCGCACATGCAGCCGCCCTGGATGTCCTGGTTCAAACGCAAGCCCCCGCCCGGAATACGCCGTGGCGGGAGCTTACCTTTTTACCCCGCGAGGACGGGCCGCTTCGGCGCCGATCGGGGCCGCAAAAAAATAGAGCCCCGCCAAGGGCGGGGCTCTAGTCGCGCGGAAACGGGGGTCTTGTTCCGCAGCTATCGGTCTGTGGATCCCGGTAGGGTTCCAGTCTCCACGTCTACTCTGTGTCGCGAAACGCGACTTTCTCTCACCCCTAAGGCGACTTTATTTCGTCGTGCTTGAGGTACTGACCGGCGAACCGGTCCCACAGGCGCCCGATATTCGATCTTCGATCGTCGCCGGCGACCAGCATCGCGCGCGCTTCCTGCTCCGTGAGCTTGCCGAGACGGCACAACACGATGGCGGAACCCGCGACGCGGCCGAAGCGCAGCGAGCGGCCGAGCGACGTTTCCATCTGCAACTCGGCGGCGAGCGTCTGGCTCTCGAGCGCGTATTGCACGCGTTCGTTGAGCTCCCAGCTCGCGGCGATGCGGCTCGCGGTCGGCGCGACCCAGGTCTCGAGCAGGCGCGCGACGCTGCCCGGATCGGCTTTCAGCTCGGGATGCGCGGCGAACTGGTCGCGCACGATGCGGAACACGACGATCGCGGACAGGCCGTACAGCAACCCGACGAGCTGCGAGACGAACGGCTCCGTGCGCTCGACTTGGATCGCGTGCGTCTCCGCCGTCACCGACGAATACAACGTGTGCTCCCAGCACAACTCGGGGAACTTGCTGAACGCGCCGCTGCCCGCGGCCATCAGCGGCTGCACGAGCGCGGTGGCGATGATCGAGCGGATGCCGGCGACGCCCACCAGCGTGACCGCGCGCTCGATGCTCTCGATCGGTGTGCTGTTGATGCGATACAGCGGGCTGTTCGCGATGCGCAGCAGGTTCGCGGTGAGCGCGGGATCCTGCGCGATGATCGAGGACATCTCGTGCATCGACGCGTCGTTGTCGTTGACCGTCGCCATGAGCTTCGGCAGCAGCGACGGGCGTCGCGGGAAATATTCCGGACGCGCCTCGATGCGCTCCAGCAATTGCGCCACGCCCTTGAACACCGGCGCATGCGTGGGATCGGGCGGCTGGCTCAATGCTTCGCGCGGCGCGTCGTCGAGCGCGTACGCGACGAAACGGCGCAGCGCTTCGTCCCAATGCAGCGAACCGCTCGAGCCCGCGGGCCGCGTGCCGGTCAACGTCCGGTTCGAACCGGTGGTCGACGCGATCGGATCGACGGGCACGGGTTTGCGCCGGGTGGCGTTCAGCCAGACGAAGACGCCGAGCAGGGCAACGGCACCCCCGCCGATCAGGATGGCAAGCGACAAGTTCATGTTGCGAGGCTACCTGTTCGCGGGGTGGGACGTCACATGCGTAAAGACTCGGCTGGGCATCGGTCCGGACTGGGGGTTCTTGAGTGCCGCCGTCGGACCTTCGTGCAAATCCATGAACGGGTCGACATCCGAACCGGGACAACCCTCAGCCGCGCGGCCGCCGCGTCGCCAGCACCAGCGTCGTGTCGTCGTCGGTGCGCGCGCGCACGGCCGGCGACGCCAGCATGCCGTTCAGGCCGGCCGAGAGATCCGCAGCCTCGCCGACCGCGGCGCTCGCCTGCAGCGGCGGGAACACCGAGCGGAAGAATGGCGCATGCGCCGTGCGCGTCGCGAAGTGCAGCGCCAGCGGCTCGCAACCGTCCGACATCAGCGCGACATCCTGGATGTCGTCGCCGAGCTCGCAGCCGGCGGCGTTGCCGAGCGCGCGTTCGTCGGAGAGGAAGAACGTGGTGTTCGCGTATTCGCCCTTCTGCGGCCAGAACACCCAGTTCCACTCGGGCTTCATGCCGGCCGTGACGATCACGCCGTCGCCGATCTGCAGCGCCGCCGCGCCGAGCGGCGCGACGACCACGGCGAGCAGCGTGCACGCGAGGTCGCGCGGCGCCGCCTGTCGGTCCGTCGCCGCCTCGAGCAGGCGCTGGCGGGCGACGGCCGCCGCTTCGCGCAACACCGCGAGCAGGTCGCGACGATCGGCGTGCACGCCGAGAAGCGCGATGCTGGATACGGTCGACACCGCGATCTCCGCGCCGACGTGCGCCAGCGCCGCGGTGCCCGCGCCGTCGGCGACCACGGCGATCAACGTGTCGCGCTGGTCGTTGGTCACGACCGCGAACCGGTCCTGGCAGGGCCTGGCCAGCTTCTCGTGCGCGCTGCCGGTGGCCTGTCCGGCCGCGTACCGCCACGACATCGAACTACTCCGCGCTCGCCCAGCCGTCGGGCGCGGCGGGATTGGAGAGCTCGGTCGCATCGCCGGGCTGCGAGCGCGACACGCTCGACAACGAATCCGACAGCCACACGAACAATTGCCCGAACTTGAGTCCCTTCAGCCGCAGCGGCTTGCGCACCGCGACCTTCGCCAACGTCGCGATGTCGGCGTTCTCGACGCCCACCGCGTAGAACATGAACGACTTCTTCGCCTCGCCGTCGCGGATCTTCTTCGCGGCGGCGGTGATGTCGTCGGTGGGTTCGCCGTCCGAGATCATGAAGATCCACGGCCGGTAGTAGCCGATGCCGTTGTCGCGATACGCGCGCTTGCGGTCCGCGACCAGCTGCGTGGCGCGCACGATCGCCTCGCCCATCGGCGTGCCGCCGTCGGCACGCAGGTCGGGCGCGACGAACGAGTCGGCGGTGACGAACGGCTGCGTCACCTCGACCGGACCGAACGTGACCACCGCGACTTCGACGCGCTTGGCCGCCATCGAGTCCGCGCGCAGTTGCTGCGCGAACTCGTCGAGGCCGCGGTTCAGCTGCTGGATCTTCGTGCCCTTCATCGAGCCCGAGGTATCGAGCAGCAGCAGACAGGCGCAGCGCGGCTCCGGGTTGTCCGCGAATTCCATGTTGCCGAAGGGCACTTGTTCGAGCGTCGTCATTCCTTCTCCACGGCCGTCACCGCGTCGCACGCCGGCAGGCGCCGGATGATGTCCCAGCTGATCGCGTACTTCACGCGGTTGTCGATGCGCTCGACGCGGTGCTCGGGGTCGATCTGTATCGTGACCACGTTGTTCATCCCCTCCTCGCCCGCCATCCGCGTGACCAGCCCGAGTCCGAAGGTGGCGACGTCGCCGCGCGCAGGTAGTTTGGCGGTGTCGCGCGACCGGCTGCCGGGCTCCCAGATGGAGTCGTTGTAGCGGATGCCGAACGGAGTCCCGGCCGGCAGGTCGCCGCGGTATTCGTACGCGAATGCGAGCAGCGTATCGCCGCCGCGGCACAGGCCGCGCGGCACGATGTCGGTGATCACGGGCGCGGGGGCCGCCGATTCCGGCGGCGGCGCGGGCGCCACGACGGTGCCGTCCTCGTCGAGCGGCTGCAGCAGCCACACCGGCATGCGCAGACCCGCCATGGCCATCACCAGCACGAACACGACCCAGACGCCGGCCGAGAGGACCACGGGCCAGGAGCCGTCATCGTCCGGGATCTCGTCGCTGCCGCGATCGCGGCGATATTCGAAGCGGCCGAACTCCGAGCGGAGATAGCTCAGCCCGCGATAACCGATGCCGCCGAACGCCAGCGCGACGGCGGTGAAGAACAGGTTGGTGGTCAGCGCGCGGTCGTAGCCGGCGTACGGCCGCGCCAGGAACATCAGCGGCGGCAGCAGGAATGCGCCGATCACGTAGAGGAAGCAGATGCCGAGCGCGAGCCAGCGCGCCCACGGCTGGTTCAACATCAGCCCCACACCGACCAGCACCGCGGCGCCGTAGAAAATGCGGTTGGCCACGGGCGTCCCGGCGTCGCCGGACGACAGGAACAGGAGCAACGCACCCATGCCGGCGAGCAGCAGCGCGAAGCCCCACTTCGTGCGGCGCGCGTCGAGACCCGCATCGGCGACGATCATCGCGTGGACTCCAGCTCGTCGAGGGCGGAACGCGCCGTCGCGAGATCGCGTTGCGCGTCGACGCGCTGTCGGGACACGTCTTCGACGAGACGGCGCAGTGCCGCTTCGCCATCCGTGAGCGAGCTGAGCAGCTTGTCCTGCTGCGACTGCAGGCGCGCATCGTAGTCGCGCAGCTCGCGCGACCCGCCTTCGAGCGCCGGGTCGTAACGGAATTCGGACATGCGATCGGTGGCCCAGCGCGAGATGTCCGTGAGCGTCGCGCGCGCGATGCTGCCCGGCAGGTTCACGGCGAGGCGCAGATAGTCTTCCGCGGTCTCGACGCCCCACGAGGCGAGCGTCGCGAGGTCCTGCGGCGTGACCGAGCGCAACTTCGCCTGGTCGATGCGGAAGCGGTCGAGGAATTCGTCGCGCTGCCGCTGCTCGAGCTCCTTGTGCAGCTCCTTCAGCCGGCGTGCTCGCTGCTTCGGCAGCTCGAGCAGGCGGCTCTTGATGAGGGAGAGCTCGCCGAGCTGCCGCACGAAGCCCTGGTCCGAGCAGGTGGCGTTCCAGCGCTTGACGGCGGCGTTCCACTGCGCGCGCGCCGCGAGCAGCGCGCGCTTCCGTGGCGGATCGAGTCGCGGCTTCTTGTCGCGTCGGACCTGCTTGAGCAGCATCGCGCCGAGCGCGAGCAGGCTGCCGATCGAGATGACCACGCCGGTCGGCGACCCGGCCATCGGCCCGGCGAGCATCAACGCGACCAGGCCCAGCGCGACGATGCCGCGACCCGGGCCACCCAGCGGATCATCGCTGGAAGTCTTCGCGCGTTGCGGCGGCAGCATCTGCATCGGTTCGACATCGTCCGGCTTGGGGATGGCGAGGATCGCGTCCCAGGCGCGCGCGAGCTGCGCCGCGCCGGCGGCCGCGACGTTCGCGAGCTCGCGACTGAACAGGCGGACACCCGTGCTGCGTTCCATCTCGCACCAGCAGCAGCCCGGGCCGGCGCCGGGATCGGGACGACGATAGACGTGCGCCGGCGATTCCTCGCAGACGACCAGTTCGGATTCCAGCGTCTGCAGCGCCTCGACCCACGCGGCCGCCGTCGGGCGCGGCGCGTCTCCCGGTCTCGCGAACGCGAGTTCGAACAACCGCGCGATCGCCGCCCCGAATGCTTCGAGCGGCAGCGTGCCGGGCGGGCGCGTCATGCCGGCCGCGGCGGCACCGGCGCCGTATGCGAAGCGGTGCTCGGCGATGGCGCGCTCGATCGGCATCTCGCCGTCCACGTGGCGACCCGCGAATGGATGGCGGCCGCCGAACAACAGGTGGAAGACCAGCACGGCGAGGCCGAAGGCATCGTGATTCGTGTCGCGCCGCAGGCCGCGGAACGGCCTGCCGGCCAGCTCCGGCGGCGTGAACAGCGGCACGCCGACGTCGCAGGTGAACTGCCGCGCGCCGTCGCGGATCTGGAAGGAATCGCAGTCGATCAGCACCACCGTGCCGTCGCGACCCACCAGCGCGTTGCCGTGATTGACGTCGCCGATCACGTGGCCCAGCGCGTGCACCTGCGCGAACGCGCGCGCGACGTTCGCGGCGACGCGCACCACGAAACGGAAATCGACGTTCGGGAACGCGCGCCGCCGGCTCTTCGGGCTGTACAGCTGGTGCAGGTCCTCGCGGGCCGAGATCTTCTGCATCAGGAAGCCGCGCGCCGTCGTGCCATCGTCGACCAGCACGTCGACCGGCCACGCGGCGACCCGCAGCAGCGCCGGCGATGCGCGCCGCGCCATGCTGCGCAACTTCTCGACCTTGTTAGGTGCGGGCGCCTTCAGGTAGATCTTGGCGACGACGTCGGGCGCGCCGTTGACGAGATGGACGGCGCCCTCGCCGCCGCGGCCCAGCTCCCGCCCCAACACGACGGTCGACTGGTTTGACGTCCGCTTCAGTGGCACGAACGCGATCGTAGCCGAAAGTTAGGCGGACGCGCCGCGCGTCACTCGCCTGCCGGCATGTCGACGCGCTTCGTACCGGCCGGACAATAACCCTGCGTGAACGTGACGGCGCCGGCGGCGTCGCGGCACTTGAGGATCTTCGTCGCGCTCCCGCGCTCGTCCTCGCGATCGCCATTGTTCGTGTAGAGCGCGGGTGCCGGGGATTCGTCCGCGGCCGTCGCGGCCGTCTGCGCCGGCGGCGGCTCCGTCGCGTCCGGCAGTGCGGGCCCGGACACGTCCTGCTGGCTGCGCTGCCGATCGGCTTCGAGCGCTCTCTCGAGGGCGCGCTCGTGATCGAGTCGTTCGGCCTCGCGCACCGCATAGGAGCGCTCCGGCTCCGCAACCGGGTGCGGCTGGTCGCGCGCCATCGTCGGCCCGGACAACCGCGGCAACGATCCGCCCGTCGACATCCAGAACTGCGCGAAGAACAGCACCACCCACGCACCCGCCGACGCGGCGACCGTCGGGGCGGAGCCGTGCGGCACGCCGAACTCGTCGCAGCCTTCCGGCGAACAGAGATGGAAGAACAGTTTGGCGCTGATGATCACGTTCGCGATCATCATCAACACGCCCAGCAGGACGACGATCACGAAGATCGCCATCGGCGAGCCGGAGAACAGCACCGAGAAGAACACGCCGACCTGGCCCGACAGCGCGGCGGCGCCGATCCCGAGCACGAGTGCGAGGCCACCCAGCGCCCACGTCAGCAGGCTGCAACCGAGCGCGAGCCAGCGACCCCACTGTTCGCGGTTCAGCAGACCAAAGCCCATCGCACCGAACAACGCGGCAGTGCCGAGCGTGGCGACCTTGCCACCGCCACCGCCGAACGGGCCCCAGAAGAGGGAGCCGAGCGTCAGCAGCGCCTGGATGAGGTACAGCCAGGCCGCGAGAGTGACGATCATGGTTTTTCCTCCCGGGGTCGGCGCGATGCCGGGATACTGCGACTCGACTCCGCGGCGCTGCGTGATCCGGCTCACACTCGGACCAGCCACCAGCGCCGCCGCGCGCCGCGCGGCTCGTCAATCACAGGGCAGCTGGTCGGGCTTCGGGCCGGTGTCGCGGATCTCGGACGTCGTCCCCAGCGCGCGGATGCGCACGTTTTCGCGCACGTCGAAGGGCGGATCGGGCGGCGTCGGCCCCGGCGGTGCCGGTGGCGGTGGCGCCGGCGCTGCCGGTGGCGCGGGCGGCGGGGGTGCAGCCGGATCGGGCGGCGGCGGCGGAAACGGCGCCGGCGGCGGACGCGGCGTGTTCTTCACGTCGATGAACGTGCCGGTCACGTGCATGAGCTCCATGCCGCCGGCCGCCGTCGCCAGGTCGCTGCTCTCGATCACGAGATTGTGGATGCACGACTCCGGCAGCCCGCGCACGTAACTCGGCGACGACGTGTTGATGCCGACGAGGTTGCGGATATAGATGTCGTGCACGCGCGGCGTCCGGTCGGTCACGGGCTGCGCCGGACCGGCTGGCGGCGGACCGATCTCCGCGTAGTAGAAGTCGATGATGAGCGGCCAGTTGCCACTGTGCACGACGAAGTCGCGCACGCGGATGTCGTGGATGTGGCCGCCGCGATCGCGGCCCGTCTTGATCCGGAATCCGCCGCGCGAGTTGTAGAGATCCACGTTCTCGATCGTGACGTCGTGCACGCCGTTGAGGGCGTCGCTGCCGATCGAGATGCCCTGCCCGTCGCGCCCGGTGATGTTCGAGATGCGGATGTGCGAGCTCGGCAGTTGCGGCAGGCCGGCCTGCAATGCGGCGTCGGGGTCGCCGGGGTGGGAGGGCCAACCCGACTTGATCGCGATGAAATCGTCGCCGTCGCGAATGTCGAGGTTGGTGACGAGCGCGTTGGTCACGCCGACCAGGTCGAGGCCGTCGGTGTTGCGACCCATGCCGTTGATCATCAGATCGCTGATGTGGACATTGCGGCTGTAGCGGATGACCTGCAGCCAGTAGGGATGGTTGCGCAGCGTGAGACCGCTGATGGTCACGCCATCGCATTCGTAGAACTCGAGCACGTACGGACGCAAGGAGATGATCTGCGCGTTTTCCGTCCGCGCGACCTGGTGCCAGGTCCGGCCGCCATCGCCCGGATCGGGACGATCGGCCGCGCCGTCTATGGTGCCCGCGCCAGTGATCGACACATCGGTCGCGCCCTTCGCCGAGATCAACGCCTCGTTGGGTCGGTACACCCAGTTGACCCAGGCCGGGACGAAACGGCTGTGATCGTTGGTCGCCTGCAACGTCACGCCGGCGCCGATGTCGAGATTGATGCGGCTCTTCAGCGTGATCGGCCCGGTCAGGTACACCGCGCGATTCCCGACCACGCGCAGCTCGACGCGTCCGCCGCCCTGCGACACGCAGCTGTCGATGGCGCGCTGGATGGCGACCGTGTCGTCGACGACGCCGTCGCCGACCGCCCCGAAATCGACCGGGTTGCAGACCACCCGCGTTGCCGCATCGCCGGCATCGGCTCCCGGCGTCGGGTAGGCGTCGTCGCGGCAGCCTGCCAGCAGGAACGGAGCGACCAGCGCGAGCGCCAGCGCGGCTGACGACGTGGACGTGTGGCTTGCATTCACCGGGAGGGCCGTCTGGTGCGGTCTTCGATGGCGGGAGTTATACGGCAATGCACGCTGCATCGGTGGATAATTCAACGCCTTTTACGCGCGCCGTGCCGCTCGCGGATGGGAAAACTGTGCGAAAAGTCCGTTGCTTTGTCGCGCCCCGCTAACTAAAGATTGCCGTCGGGGAAAGTCGAGCCGGGAGGATGGAGCCCTCATGTCGTACATCGGTGGTCCTTTCAAGTACGACGTCTGCGCGAGCTACAGCCACGGCGATCCCAAGGGTGCCGGCACGTCGCAGTTCAAGCGCTATTCGCAGGGGTTCCTGCGCGAGCTGACGACCGAGCTCTGCGCGCACCCGACCTTCGGCGACAAGCTCAAGGTGTTCTTCGACGACCACGGCGAACCGGGCGAGACGCTCGATCCGAACGCCGGCCTCACCGGCCAGCTGCGCGAGGCGATGGGACAGGCGGCCGTGTTCACCGTGCTCATGTCCGATCACTACCTGCGCTCGAAATGGTGCGCCGACGAACGCGAGTTCTGGCTGCAGGGCGCCGCCGCGCTCGGCATGCCGCTGACCGACCGACTCGCGCTGGCGCGCATCTGGAACACCACCGAGCCCTGGCCGGCCGCGCTGATGGACGAACGCGGCAATCCCTTCGTCGGCACTTCTTTCTTCGACCAGGCGCAGGTCGCCACCGCGCCCTGGCCGTTCGCCTGGCCGGAACCCGCGCCCGACAGCCGCGATCCGTTCCGCGGCCGGCTGCTCGGCATGGTGAGCCTCATCTGGCAGCAGATCGAACGACTCAAGGCGCGCGTCGAATCGCAGCGCAAGGCGCAGGAGGACGTCGACCGGCTCGGCGGCGACTCCAACCAGGTCATCTATCTACACGCGCGCGCCGCCGACGCCGATGCCTGGGCGCAGGCCGGCCAGGCGCTCAGCGACCAGGGCTACGCGGTGTTGCCCGGTGAACCCGATGAAGTCGAGGGCGATCCCGAGAAGGCGTTGCGCGCGCGCAGCGAACGCGTGAAGACCATGAGCGGTTGCGACGCGCTGCTGCTCGTCGGTTCTCCGGAGGCGTCCGCCGTCGAGGCGGATCTCGTCGTCGTCGGCCGGCAGGATCGGGATTCGGCGCGCGCCCTGGCGCGGCGCATCCTGCCCTGCGCGTTGCTCGATACCGTCGGCGGCGTCGCGAACGCGCGGCGCACCGACGTCGCGCGCCGCCTGCGCATCGACTGGCTCGACTGCACGCAGCCGCCGTGGGCACCGAAGGTGCACGAGTGGCTGAGCCAGAAGAGCTCGGACGCGCGGAGAACCCTGTGAACGCCGCCGCGGCCAGCGTCTTCAGTTTCGAGCTGCCGGCAGAGCCGTATCCCGGACTGCGGCCGTTCTCGAAAGAGGAGTGGCCCGTGTTCTTCGGCCGCGAGCCGATGCTCGACGAGGTGATCGTCCGCATCGTCGGGCAGTGCCTGTTCGTCGTGCACGGCGATTCCGGCTGCGGCAAGAGCTCGCTGATCCGCGCCGGCGTGCTGCCGCGGCTCGAGCAGCAGTTCGCGCGTGGTGGCACTGGCTGGGTCACGTGTGCGACCGCGCCCGGCGACGCGCCGCTGGAGAACCTCGCCCGCGCGATCGCCGCGATCACCGGCGACGGCTCCGAGGAGCGTTGCCACGAGCTGCGCCGGCTGATCAACAGCGGCGCGCATGGCGCCGCCGCGTTGTCGCAGTACATCGCCGACCGCCGTCCCGAGCACGTCTGCATCCTCATCGACCAGTTCGAGGAGCTGTTCGCGCATGCGCGGCATCACGGCCGCCAGCAGGCGAGCATCCTCATCGGCCTCCTGAACGGACTGCACAAGCTCGGCAGTCAGCGGCTGCGCGTCGTGTTGACGATGCGCTCCGAGTTCCTCGGCGCCTGCGCGCAGTACGAAGGGTTCGCGCAGTCCGTCAACGCGACGCAGTACCTGCTGCCGCGCATGCAGCGTGCGGACCTGCTGCGCGCCATCCAGGAGCCCGCGACGTTGTACGACGGCGAGATCGCGACCGATCTCGCGGAGCGGCTCATCGACGAGGCCGGCGGCACGCAGGACCAGCTGCCGCTGATCCAGCACGCGCTGATGCGCCTGTATTCCAGCCGCGTCGCGCAGCCCGACGGCTCGTGGCGTCTCTGCACGTCCGACTACCCCGCCGGCGGCCTGCGTGGATTGCTCTCCGAGCATGCCGACGAGATCGTGCAGGGACTCGAACGCGTCCCCGACGCCAGGCGCATCGTCGAGGAGATGTTCCGCGCGCTCACCGAGATGAACGCCGATCACCAGGCGGTGCGCCGGCCACAACACCTGCGCAAGCTGATCGAGATCGCCCGTGCGGAAGAGGCGCCGGTCCGCAGGATCCTCGATGCGTTCCGCGTCGAAGGGGCATCGCTGCTGCGCCCGTACGGCAATGGTCCCGTGTCGCTGGACGAGCCCGTCGACATCAGCCACGAAGCGCTGATCCGTTGCTGGTCCGCGATCGCCGACGAGAAGGATGGCTGGCTCACGCGCGAGTTCGAGGACGGCATCACGTGGAGCGCATTGCTCGTGCAATGCGAGAGCTTCGAGAAGGATCCCGGCAACGTGCTGTCGCCGGCGACCACCGAGGAGCGACGCTACTGGCTGCGCGGCCGCAATGCCGAGTGGGCCGAGCGGTATGGCGGCGGGTGGGAGCGGGTGCAGAAGCTGATGAACGCCAGCATCGCCGCGCGCGATGCGCAGGCGGAGCAGGAGACGAAGGCGCGGCGGGCGAAGATCTTCCGCTGGGGTTTCGCGGTGACGTCGACGCTGATGCTGATCGCGTTGTTCGCCACGTTCTCGGCGATCGGGGATCGCAAGGCGGCCGTGCGCGCCGAACGCGCCGCGATGAGCGCGAAAGACCAGGAGGCCGAGCAGCGCCAGGCCGCCGAAGCCAGCCTGGCGCTCGCGCTCAAGGTGCGCGACAAATCGATCGAGGACAAGAAAGCTGCGGACGCGTTGGTCGAGAAGCTCAAGGAACAGCTGGCGGCCGTGCGCAAGGCCGCCGAGAAATCGCCAGGCGACAGCGCGGTGCTGCAGAGCATCGATCGCGCGGACACGGCCATCCAGCAGCAGGTCGACCAGTTCAACGCCGCGACGCAGACGAACGCACGCATCTACGTGCACATCGGCAACGAAGGCCAGCGCGCGGCGGCGAAACAGTTCGCCGCGCTGCTTGAGACCCCGACGCGCGCGCTGTTGCAGATCACCGTGCCCGGCGTCGAGCTCGTGAGCTTCCAGACTCGCGGCGCGTTCCTGCGTTGCTTCGATTCCGCCGAGTGCAAGGTCTACGGCACCGTGCTGGTCGACCGCGTGAACCGCGCGCTCGAGTCCCCGCAGGTGACGCTGCAGGATTTCAGCCGCACGTTCACGGACAAGAACACGATCCGGCCGATGCACTTCGAGTTGTATTTCGGACCGGGGGACATCGTGCCGCGGGGGAGCAGGATGGGGCCGCCGAGCAAGGCGTCGATTTCGATCTCGGCGCCGCCGACATCGCTCGGGTCCGCGCATTAGATAGTCGTGCCCAGCGACGACCGGAGGGAGCACGAAAGCGAGCCGTGGTGGCTGCGTTACCCCCGAGGGCTCGGCCGGATACGGCAGTGGCCGCGGAAAATTCCGGCGGCCACCCGACAAGGCGACTACTTGGGGCGCTTCGCTGGCCGCTTGCCGCTCTTCCTTCCGGGCCTGGCAGCACGCGGCGATTCCGGATCCGGGCCGGCGCCAGCATCCGCCTCCTTCTCCGGCATCAGCTCCAGGAGCTTTTTCACGGCGTCGGCCTCGCGTTTCGACAGGCCGTCCACCTTCACGAAATCCCGCAACGTGATGCGCGTCTGCAGCGCCACCGAATCCCATTGCCGGCGCGATCTCGCGCGCTTCTGGACATCGAGCAACTCCTTGACCGCATCCTCCACGAAGTCCGCCAAGGTCCCGGCCGCCAACGCTTCGTAGATGCGCAGCTCCGTCGAGCCGACCACTGACCAGAAGTCCGGCGCACTCTTGTTCTTCGCGCCCAGAGACAGACGAATCGCATCGATCCGCTTCTCGTCGAATCCGCCGGCCGACTTTCCAAGCCGCCCGCGCAAGCGCAGATCGAGGCTGAGACAGTTGAGCCCGGGGTAGAAGACATTGCCGCCCGTCTTGCGCGCGAGGTCCTCCGCTTCCTTGTAGTAGCCCATCGCAGTTGCCAGGTCGTCGTTGCCGGACTTCGTTTCGCCGAGGATCTCGGCGCGCCGCTTGTAGGCGGAGCCGAGCAACGCGCCGCGTTCCGCGGTCAGTCCGATCGCCGCGAGCTTCTCCAATTGCTCGATGCCCGCCTCCACGGCCGCGAGAGCGCGCTCGCGATCCTTCGGATCTGCGCGCCAGATCTTCTCGCCGAGTCGCGCCTGCAGATTGCCGAGTTGCTCCAGTGCGCGCAGCCCCGAGCCGCCGTCTTCGGCATCGCGCGCGACGGTATACCAGCGGATGGCATCGGCGAACGCGCCGATCTCGCCGTAGGCCTCGCCGAACGCCGCAGCGACCGCGCCGCGCGCCAGCCAGGCGGGGTCGCAGTTTTCCTGAAGGTTCGTCAACGTCGTGCGCACCGCATCGTCGCTCATGCCCGAGTACTGGTGATCGACGATCACCTTGCGCAGCCGCAACATCAGTCCGAACTCCGACGTCGCGCTCGTCGCCGCGCTGCTCGTCGGCACGTCGTCCTGCGCGGGGCCGAAGGTCCAGTTCTCCTCGCCGTAACACTGGTAGGCCGCCCAGGTGTTGCTTTGCGGGCGCTGCGTGTACGTCACCTCTCGAGCGATGGCGACCGCATCGGCGAAGCGCCGGCCTCCCTTGATGTGCTTGTAGAAAGTGCGCGCGAAGATCATCGCGGCGTCATCGTCGACGGCCCAGCCTGCGGCGACCACGCAGCGCACGCCGATCTTGATGAGCTCCTCGGCGACGTTGGCGGCGAACGCCGGCAATCCGTTCGGCAGCCTGGGGCGACGCTTCGTCGGGTCGGTGGGAAATCTTCCGAGGTGGCAGCAATTGATGAATGCCAGGTCCGGCACGATACGCATGGCCTTGATCTCGCGCGCGCCGAACGTGATGTTGTTGGACAGCACGATGCCGCCAACGCCGTCGATGATGTCGCCGTGACCGGCAACGTGCAGGATCGAATACGAGCGGTCGAAAACTGCCTTCGTGATCGCCATCGCGTCGCCGTTCAGTAGCGGCACGGCACCGAGCTCACGCGCGACTTCGGACGCCTCCGCGGCGGCGCCCGGCAGCGGCGGATATTTGTCGGGGGAACACTGCGGCTCGCCGATCACGAGCACGCCGCCAGCGGCCGGGCGCGGACTCTCGCGGAAATCGCTGGTGCGCAACTTGCGCAGCAACCGGGTCTGGATGCCCCACGGGCGCACGTCGGCCGCCCGCTCGTCACGTTGCAGATCGAGCATCTCCCAGGGATACGCCGCGGTCTTGGAATCGAGCTTCAGCTGCAGCGACGTCGCGCTGGCCATGAACGGCTCGATTTCGAGCGGCACGAGCAGCTTGAACAGCGTGCGGCCGATGCGCGGATCGTTGTTGGACACGTCCGCGCCCGTCTCGACCAGGTTGTCGACCAGCTTCGACTGCGCGACCGAGCCGCGCACTTCTTCGCGCGCCCGGCTCGTCGACAACTCGAACTCGAGCACCGTCGACTGACGGACCGTCGCCTGCATCTCCCCGGAGCCCGATGGGTCCGGCGTGTGCTCGACCGAATCGACGACACGCTTCTCGTACACGGACACCATGTCGTAGTCCGCGCCGCGATAACCGAAGTCCGGCGGGCGCAGCAGTCCGCCCTGGCCTTCCTCGATGTACGGCTCGACGACCACGTCCTTTCCAGTGGTCGCGCTCAGCGCACGCAGCGCGTTCAGTGCATCCGCCGCGCGATCGAGATACAGCTCGATCAACCGCAGCCGCGACACGATGGGCCAGCCAACTTCCGCGAGCATGAGGTTCGCCTGCCGCACGCCGACGGCGATGGCCTGCGCGGAGGCACCGGCGCTCTGGTTGATGCCGCCGCTGCCGATCAGCGTCGAAGCGATCTCGAATGTCGCGGGTGCGCCATCGGCGCGTTCGACGACGCGCTGCGCGTAGGCGATCACGCCCTGTCGAACGGTCTCGATCAGCTTCGACGACTGCAGCTCGCCCTCGTCGCCGAGACCGACCACGAGCACGGCCTCCGGCCGCGGCATCGCGTACGGATTGCCAGGATCGGTATTGAGGTTCGTGAAGATCTGGCTGCTGCCGATGTTCGTGGGGTAGAGGCGCGCCTTGAGCGACTGCGACATCGACCCGCCGATCAGGTAATCGATGGCCGATTCCGCGCCGGTCAGCAGCACAGAGGTGTAGTGACCCACCATCAGCGGCTCGCGCACGAACTTCAGGTTGCCGTTCGTGACGGCGACGCTGAAGCGGATGCCGGCGGTGGTCTCGAGCTCCGGCGTCTCCGGCTGATCCACGAGTGCATCACCGAGGCTCGGCGGCGGCGCGCTCGCGCGCAAGGCGCGTGACGGGCGACTCGGCGTCAGCGCCGGGGCGGCAGGATCGGCGGCCGCGCCGGTCGCGGCACTCCGCGTGCTCGCCGTGACATCGACCACCGGCAGGCGATCGGTCTTGCCCGTGGCGAGGATCTCCACATAGGCAGCGAACGCGTCGCGCTCGTTGGCGAGATCGCCGTGCACCGCGTCGACCTGCCAGGTGCGCACACCCGGCACCCGCGCATTCTCGAGCGTGACGCGCCCGTCACCGGCGGAGGTATCCAGATACACGACATCGTCGCCGACGATGTCGATGCCGGCGGGTGTGGACTTCGCCTTGCCGACGACCAGCGCCATGTTCGCGGTGTCGTTGCCGAAGGCGGCGAGCTGAGCGTCCAATCGCTTGCGCAGCTGGATCGCGAGGTCGAGATCGCGTTGCAGCGGAATTCCCCATTCGAGGACGGCGACCTGCTCCTGTTCCTTGTGCCAGAACGCACCGATGTCGATGCGCCGCTTGACCTCCTTCAGGTCGGCCGTCGCGAGCTCCGTCCAGACTTTCTCGTCTCCGAGATCACGCTTGCCGCCGATCAGTTGCGCCTGGAGCTGCAGCAGCCCCGGCATGCCCGCGACGAGCTGTCGCGCCTTCACGCCCTCGAACAGGCTGCCGAACATCGTGAAGAGATTGCCGAAGGTGTCGTCGCCGCTCATCACCTGCATCGGCGCGAAGGAGCCGCCATTCGGCGTCCCCAGCATCAGGAAACGCGCGCCGGGCTGACTCATGAAGCGTTGCCAGGTGGCGTTGGCTTCGAGTTGCATCGTGCGCACCACGAGGCCACCCATCGAGTGGGCGACTATCTGCACCGGCAGGTTCGTGCCCTTGCGCGCGGCGATCGCCGCGTCGATCTCGATGGCCAGATCGCTGGCGGCCTTTTCCAGCGGTCCGCGCCAGTCATAGCTGAACGGGATGACTTCGTGCGTCGCGCCGAGATGATTGATGAGCTTATCGTACGACGAGCCCACCGGCCCGTCCGGTTTGACCGCGGTTTTCGCATTCCATTTGAGGCGATCGAGGTTGTTGATGAAGCGAAGGCTGAGCCAGATGCGCTTGCCGTCGACCTGCAGGTGCGATCCGAGGATGCCTGGCAACACGAACACCGCCGGCCGGTCGGGCGCATGCGTGCGGCGTGCCGTCGCGGGCATCGCGGCGCGAACGCCGCTGGAGTCCTCACCAGCCCACGACAGCGGACCGATCGGGAGGAACTGGTCGACCGCGTCCTCGACCAGCGCGCGCGTGATCAGGTTTGCCGTGCGGTCGTTCGTGAAATAGTTGAAGTGATTGACCTTGGCGCCGCGATCGAGGATGAACTTCGCCCGATCGGTGCCACGGGGCGAGCCGCCGTACATCGAACGCGTCTGCACGACGAGATCGTGGTCGGTCCAGTAGAACGCATCGGTCAACAGCGTCTTGAGCCAGGACAACACCGAGTCGCCCTGCACGTCACCGGCGATCACGCGCAGGTCGCTGTCGATCGGCTGCCCGGGTGTATTCGCCCATTTCGTGAACGAGCTCCCCGGCATCTGCACTTCCAGGCCAGGCAACTCCTCGGGCTTCGCGCGGCGGCGCGCCACTTCGCCGATGAACTCGACGAGCTGCGGCAGCACGGGAATGCCGGCGGTCGCCAGGCCCCATTTGAACACCGACAGGAAAGCATCGAGCCGCCGCGAGGCCAGCAACGTGCCGCGCACGGGGCAAGCGACGCGCACGACGCGCGTCACGCGGAGGTTCTTGCGCCTGACTTCGGCCGCCAGCGCCTCGAGATCCTGCTTGTATTCTGCGAAACCGGCCTTGGCGAACAGCGCGAGATCTTCGGTCGCCGTACCGAGCCCGGCGCAGACGCGCGTCAGCGCTTCCGCCACCAGGCCGCCGCGCGAATGTGTGAGCAGGTGCAGCGTCGTGTCGGGGGCAGCGGCTTTCGCCAACAGCAGCGCGTTGGCGAATGGGTTGTCACCCAGCGTGTGATGTTCGAGGCCGTAGACGCGGTTGCCGTATACCGAGAACAGCCGCGCGACGAGGTCCGGATGCGACTGCCACAGTTTCGAAAACGTGCCGGCGGTGTTCGAGAAGGTCCCGTGGATCAGCACCAGCGCCGGCTGAGTGCCGTTCGGACCGTCCGCGCCTTTCGCGATGGTTGTCGTCGTCGCGCCGCTGCCCTTGAGCGGCTGCAGTGATTCCTTTTGCAGCGCGTACACGCCAGGGTCGACCTGGCCGTCGACCTTTTTGACGATGGCGGCACCGGCGAGCTTCGCCGCCTTGTCGATGACGACACCCTTGATGATGTCGATTCCGTCGACGACGACGTCGCCGCCCAGATCCTTGACGCCACCGCGCACACCCGGCGCAGCCGGTGAGGATTGCAAACCACGCCAGCCGAGCTGCGCCGGGACGACGCATTCATTGGCATCTGGCGACGCCGCACCCCGAGACGTCTCCGGCTCGCCTCCGACCTGGGCACGCAACAGTTCCGCGGCGTGCTCCGGATGCAGATACAACGTCGGCCCGTTCGCGATGTGCAGACGCACGACGTCCGCCTCGGGATCGGCTTTCAGCCGGATGACGTCGGACTTCCCGCGCCTGGCCCCGACTCGCACCGCTGATCGCAGAGACGCGCCGGTCGGCACCGGCTCCACGCCCTCCACGCCGCGTTCCTTCCCCGAAACGACGAAAGTGATTTCACCCGACGATGCGGCCATATCCGTGCCTTTTATTCGTTATCGTTGTGCGAGGTCGGCGGTTGTAGCGCGCTCGCCGGGCCTTGTCGAGGCCCGTCCGATGACGTTATCTTGAAACCGTGCAAAAAGTAGTTTGACGTCGCAGCGTTCGTCGCCGGGAGATCACAATGCAGCTGTCGAGATTCTTCACGCTCGAAGAGATGACCCACTCGGACACCGCGGTGCGGCGCGGCATCGCGAACCAGCCCGACGCGGACGCGACTAACAACCTGAAGACGCTGTGTACCGCGGTGCTCGATCCGTTGCGCGATGCGGTGGGCACGGCCATCAACGTCAGCTCGGGTTACCGCGGGCCGGAGCTGAACGCTGCCATCGGCGGCGCCACGAAGAGCCAGCACATGGAGGGCAAGGCCGCGGACCTGCAGTCGCGCGTCATCAGCATCCTCGAGCTCTTCAAGACCGTGATTCGCAACGGGTTGCCGTACGACCAGGTGATCTACGAGGCCAAGGACAGCAAGACGAAGTGGGTGCACGTGTCGCACGATCCGGCGCGGGCGCGGGGCCAGATCCTGGTCGCGGACTTCGATGGCAACGGCAAGGTCGCGCGTTACCGCGCCATCACGGTGCAGGAAGCGCTCGCGCTGACGGATCCGACCGAACCTGTTACGCGCTCGCGCAGCGGACCGGTCGAGCTGCACTACGAGGAACTGCCGGACGAGCCGGGGCTCGACGCAGAAGCCGGCGAGACGGCGCCGGATCCGGAAATCGTCGCGACGGAGGCGACGCCGGGCCCGCGTCCGCCCCCGAAGACGAAACCGACGAAACCGGCACCCGTCGCGAAGCCGGCGGCCGCTGCGAAGCCGAAGCCCGCCGCGAAGAAGAAAAAGGCGCCGGCCAGGAAGAAGGCCACGTCGAGGAAGAAAACTCCCGCGAAGAAAAAATCCGCGCCGAAGAGAAAAGCCGCCGCCAAAAAGACCGCAGCGCAGAAAAAGTCCGCCGCCCGCCTGGCGAAGGCGCGGGCCGCATCGCTGAAGCGCCAGCGCGGCCGCAAACGACGAGGCAAGTGACCGCCGGCTGACTCCGGCGCGCATCATCCCGGTTTCCCGACGCGGCGCCGGCACCGCTATCCTCCCGACTTCCACGAGATCGGGAGGGACGGTCGCATGAAGGTATTCGTGAGTTGGTCGGGGGTGGCGAGCCACGAGGTCGCGAAGGCCATCAAGGACTGGCTGCCGAACGTCATCCAGTCCGTCGACGTGTTCCTCTCGTCGGAAGACATCGCCAAGGGTGAGCAGTGGTTCACCTCGCTCGGCGAGGTCCTCGAGGAATCCCACTTCGGCATCCTCTGCCTGACCCGGGCCAATCTCGCGGCGCCGTGGATTCTCTACGAAGCCGGCGCGTTGTCGAAGAGCTTCGAGCAGGCGCGCATCGTGCCGTTGCTCATCGATCTGAAAGTCGAGGACGTGAAGCCGCCACTCGCGAGCTTCAATGCGTCGCTGCTCGAGCAGTCGGAGCTGCAGAAGATGGTCGCCGCCATCAACGACGCGAACGACGAGAAGCTGTCGGAGAAACAACTCACCGCGGCATTCAAGGCGCAGTGGCCGGACTTCGACACCGCCCTGAAAGCGGCGGCGGCCAAGGCCGCGGCCGCCTCACCGTATCTCTACGACGTGTTCCTGTCCGCGCCGATGGCCGCCTACAAAACCGACGACGAATACATCCCCGCGCGCGCCGAGATCGAGAAGCTGTACATCGCGTTGACGCAGACCTGCGGCCTGCGCGTCTACTGGGCGGCCGAGAAGATCAAGAAGATCGACGACTTCGACAATTTCGACGACTCGGCGATGGACGACCTGCAGGCGCTGCAGGTCAGCCGCACGTTCGCACTCGTCTACCCGAAGCCGATGACGACGAGCGCACTGTTCGAGGCGGGTTATGCGCTGGCGCTGAAACTGCCCTGCCACTACTGGGTACGCGATCGCGACGACCTGCCGTATCTCATGAAGGAGCTCGCCGGCTTCAAGGGCGCCACGGTGAAGATCCACGAGCAGGGTGAATGGCAGGACTACGACGAGCTGGCGGAGAAGATGTGCAAGTCGGGAAAGAAGTGGTTCGGGGCTGGATCAGCCTAGGAACCGCGGGAACTCATCCTTCTTCCGGCACCGGGCGCCGCTCCGCGGCCCGGCAGCGCGCGACGATATCCCGAATTCGCAGCAGTCCGACGGTATCGGGCAGCGCACGCGAGACGCGATCGAGCAGTGATCGCGCGTGCGCGGCAAACGTGGCGGCATCGTCGGGGTCTTCGTACGTGCCGTCATAGAGGCCCGTATACACCCACGTGAGCACCCGGATCACATCGTCCCGTGACCATGGCGTGGGCAACGGCTTGCCCGCATAGATCAGCATGAGCGGTCGATCGCAATCGACCTCCGCCAGGTTCATGCGCGGCTGCAGGAACGTGAAGTCGAAGCAACGCAGGTCGATGCCCTCGAGGCTGGCCACGGCGCCGAAGAGACGCAGGCGCGACAGGCGCAGCGCGCGCTCATCCGCGTTCGCCGCGAATGCCGGATGATCGACCTCGGCAAGCATCCGGAATTCGCGGCCGGGTTCCCCGTGACGGGCATGCACCTCGCGCAGCGCCTTCACCAACTCTCCGCACACGTTCTCGACGTTGATCGCCCCGACGATCGGCTTCTCGGCGGCGATGCAGGAGACGAAACAGTAGTTGGATGCCACGTCGTCGTAGCAGAGCAGCAGGCCGACGATCCGCTCCGCGCATCTGGCCACCAGCACGTAGTTCTTCCAGGCCGGACCGAATTCCTCCCGCAGGTGACGCCGCGTGAGTTCGATCAGTTCGTCGTGCTCGTAGCGTTCGTCATCCGGAAGGCGGTCGTAGATGGGCAGCGCCCCTTGGAGATCCAGTCGCTGATCGTCCAGGTCGGTGATCTGAACGACTTCGAGCTGACCCTGGAACATCGTGCGGATCGGGCGCCGTGACAGCGGCGAGCCGACGGCGAGCGATCGGTCTTCCGAGAGCTGCACGGCGGCACCCAACGCCGGCTTCCTGACCTTCGGCTGCCCGGTGAGGTCGCGATACAAGGCCTCGAAGGCGGCGTCGGCGAGATCGAATGTCGTCAGCCGGTGATGCGTCGACTCGCGCAAACGCCCCGGGATATCCGCGACGTTGCCGCCGGCGAGGAGGATTGGGATGAATCGATCCAGGCTCCTGGTGAAGTAGATCTCGCTGCGGATCAGGGACGCCTCCGCATAGACGCCGCTCCCGGTCGTCGCCGGCTCGTCGGTCTCGGACCGCCGCAGATACTCCGCCGAACACACCACCAGGATGAAATCGTTGTTCTCCGGCCTGAGCTGGTTCTCGCACCAACGCGGCCAACCGTGCTTGGGCCGCACCTGATACTGATCGAGTTCGGCATCGATTCCGTGACGTCGCAACGAATCGGCCAGCTCGCGCACTCGTTGCGAGTGTTCGGGAGAATCGTGGCTGTAGCTGATGAAGACCCGGACCATCGACGCGAGCAACCCGCAGGATGTTAGTTAGACACCGATATACCGGGCGAACGATCGTTTGACAACGGTCCTGCCGGTCGCGCGCGCCTGGCAGTTGGACCGAAGTCACCAGCCCGGGTGACGATCGTCAGTGATCGCTCGCGCAGCGGAACCCCGTGTCTTCGACGCGCGTATCGGGACTCGCATACTGGCGTGACGACGTGTTGATGCGCGGCGGCGGGTCGTAGGGCCCGCCACCGCGGATCACCTTCTTCTCGCCTTCGGCCGGTCCGCGCGGATTGAAGACGTCGTCGATCGGGAAGCTCTCCGTCCACCAGTCCGCGACCCACTCGGCGGCATTGCCGGCCATGTCCTCGATGCCATACGGACTCTTGCCGGTGGGATGCGAACCCACGGGCGACAGCGCGCCGCCATAGATGTCGTCGGCCGCGCTCTCGTAATTGGCCCGCGGCGTCGACGGCGATTCCGCACCCCAGGGATACGGACGCGCATCGGTGCCGCGCGCCGCTTTCTCCCACTCCGCCTCGGTCGGCAGCCGCCGGCCCGCCCAGCGGCAATACGCGTCGGCCTCGTTCCAGGTCACGCCGATGACCGGCATGTCCTCGACGTGCTCGCCGGTGCGTTCGTCCCAGAAGTCGGGCGTGACGGTCGAGCCGCTGGCAGCCAGGAAGGCGGCATAACGCGCGGTCGTCACTTCGTAGCGGTCCATATAGAAGGAGTCGACCACGCGGTTGCGCTGCGGCGACGACTCGTCGTCACCCATCGTGAAACTGCCCCCGGGGACGAGATCGCCGCGGGCGCCGTCCCTGCCGAGACGCGACGTCGACGGGGCGCGGTTCGCGAAGAACCAGGCGCCCGCGATCGCGGCCGCCACGCACAAGGCGGCCACGGGCAACGCGATGCGCAGCTTGCGCCGGCGGCGCGCGCCCGCGATCCGGTGCACCGCGTCGCAGACGGCGGCCGGCACGTTGCCGGGAGTTTCGAGGAACGTGACGGAAGCCAGGTATGCCGGCAGATCCTTCGTCGGCACCTTCTCGAGCAGCACCGGCAGCACGCGGCCATCGGCGCGCGGCCACTTCTCCTCGGCGATCTGGATCTCGTTCAGCGTGTAGCTGCCGGCATCGAGCGTCTTCGGGCTGACGAGGAACACCGCGAGTTCCGACTGCTCGATGGCCTGCCGGATCCGCGCGTGGAATTCGCCGCCGGCCGGCAGGTCTTCGCGGTCGTAGAAGACGTCATGCCCCCCGTTCTCGAGGGCGAGGCGGACGGCGTCCGCGGTGGCGCGATCCTCGGAGGCGTAACTCAGGAAGATGCGCATGATTCGTCGAAGGTCCCGTGAGGCATGGCGACGCATAGTACCTCCAGCCGGCCGGCTTATGTCCGGCGGTCGGCCGGGGCCGGGCGTGCGCGGCGTCGCGGAACGGCGCGCCGGGCGGTGATGCGGAAGGGTTGGTGCGTCCGGCGGGCTTGTTAGCCCCCGCCCCGCCGGGAGTAGACTGTGCGCCCGAGTTCGCAGCCTGGGAGGGCACATGGGCATCGTCTATCTAGCGGGACACGGTTCGTGGGACATCAAGAGCGGCGGCTTCGCGCGCGTACCGCGCAATCGCACCGTCACGTTCTACACCGAAGCGATGAAGAACATGTTCACGACCGACATGTTCGACATCATCGGCGGCACGTACCAGGGCGAGGTCAAGCAGTTCTACGAGCCCGGCCAGCAGGTCCCTAACTACACGCTGCATCCCGACCTGCTGAACGAGCCGCGCTGCAACCAGCTGCTGGCCGCGCGCAACGATCCGGGCATCTCGCTCGTGATGCTGCAGCAGGGCGTCACGCTGACGCTGCAGCAGATCATGGACACGGTCCCCACGGGCACCAACCTCATCTGGTGCGCGTGCCGCCACACCCAGCTGAAGGACGTCGGCGGCAAGAAGATCGGCGTCAACGGCGCGCAGGGCAGCTACGGCAACCGCGACAACCAGGGCAACCTCGGCGCCGGCGACATCTTCTTCAACCCGACGAACGCCAACAGCCCGGTCACGCGCGGCGGCGTCGACACGACGTCGCAGATCGAATACGCGATGAACAGCCGCCGCAAGGCGATGGGCTACGACGACTAGGCCGACATGACGAGTCGCCCCGGCGGATTCCCGCCGGGGCTATGATCCGGCGCGATGAGCCCGCGACAGACGCGCCGTGAATTCCTGCAGACATCGGCGGCCGCCGCGGCGGTGTTGTCGGCGAGCCCGGTCGGCGCTGCCAGCCCGGCCGGCGCTGCCAGCCCGGCCGGCGCTGCCAGCCCGGAAAGCGCCGCTACCACCGATCCGCCCCGCCACTGGTACGAGCGCACGCTGCGCTGGGGCCAGACCAACCTCACCGAGATCGACCCCGCGCGCATCGACATCACCTGGTGGCGCGCGCACTGGAAGCGCACGCGCATCCAGGGCGTGGTGATCAACGCCGGCGGCATCGCCGCGTACTACCCGACGAAGATCCCGTTCCATCACCGCGCGCGCGATCTCGGCGACCGCGACCTGTACGGAGAGCTCTCGGCCGCCGCACGCGCCGACGGCCTCGCCGTGTTCGCACGCATGGACTCGAACCGCGCGCACGAGGATCTGTGGCGCGCGCATCCCGACTGGTTCGCGGTGGATGCGCAGGGCAAGCCGTACGTGGTCACGGGTCTCCACGTCGCCTGCGTCAACGGGCCTTACTACCGCGAGCACCTGCCGGCGATACTGCGCGAGATCGTCGGCACGTATCGTCCCGACGGCGTCACCGACAACAACTGGAACGGCCCGCAACGCCACCAGCCCTGCTACTGCCGCAACTGCGCCGACGCATTCCGCGCGCGCAACGGCGCCGCGTTGCCACGCGCGGTGGACTGGGACGACGCCACGTACCGCGACTGGATCCTGTGGAACTACGCACGCCGCCTCGAGATCTGGGACGAGTTCAACCGCGTCACGCGTGCCGCCGGCGGTGCGGACTGCCTGTGGGTCGGGATGATGTCCGGCAGCCCCGACTACCAGGCGAAGGTGTTCCGCGACGATCGCGAGGTGTTCCGGCGCAGCGAGCTGATCATGCTCGACCACCAGCGCCGCTTCGACGCGGAGGGATTCGCGAACAACGCCGAGACCGGGCTGCGACTGCGCAGCGTCGGCGGCTGGAACAAGGTCATCCCCGAGAGCATGGCGATGTACCACCTCGGCGAGCACAACTTCCGTCTCGCCGCGAAACCGCCGGCCGAGGCGCGGCTCTGGGTCGTCGAAGGTTTCGCCGGCGGCGTGCAGCCCTGGTGGCATCACCTCGGCGCCGTGCAGGAAGACCGGCGCATGTTCGACACCGCCGAACCGCTGTGGCGCTGGCACGAGCAGAACGAGCGGTTCCTCGTCGACCGGATGCCCGTGGCGACCGTCGGCGTGTTGTGGTCGCAGCGGAACATGGACTTCTTCGGCCGCGACGACGCCGACGCGCTGGTCGACGATCCGGCGAACGGCTGGTCACAGGCGTTGGTGCGCGCGCGCATCCCGTCGGTGCCGGTGCACGTGGACGACGTCGAACGGGTCGCGCGCGAGCTCGGGATCGAACTACTGGTGCTGCCGAACCTGGCCGCGTTGTCGGACGCGCAGGTGGCGTCGATCCGGAAGTTCGTCGCGGCCGGCGGCAGCCTCGTCGCGACGGGCGCGAGCTCGCTGTGCGACGAGGCCGGCCGCCTGCGTGGGGATCTCGCACTCGCCGATCTGCTCGGCGCTGGCGTGCCCGCCGGGCATGCGTGGCGCGACCCGGCGCGCCGCGCGGCGCAGGCGCACGACTGGGCGCAGACGTATCTGCGTCTGCCGGGCGACAGGCGCGAACGCCACGAAACGCTGCGCGGCTTCGCTGGCACGGACCTGCTCGCGTTCGGCGGGACGCTCGAACCCTTGCGCGTGGACGACACGGCCCGCGTCGCGCTGACGTTCGTGCCGCCCGTGCCGCTGTCTCCGCCCGAAGACGTGTGGATGCGCCAGCCGTCGACGGACATCCCCGGCCTGCTGCTGTCCGAACGCGCCGGCGGCGCGCGCATCGCCTATCTACCGGCGGACGTCGACCGCCGTTTCGCGCGCGACCAGATCCCCGATCACGGCGACCTGATGGCCGCGCTCGTGCGCTGGTGTCTGAAGGACCGGTCGCCGCTCCAAGTCGACGGCCCCGGCCTGCTCGACTGCCGGCTGTACCGGAGCCGCGGCGGCTACCCCGTGCTCCACGTCGTGAATCTCAACAACGCCAACACGTGGCGCACGCCGGTGCAGGAACTGGTGCCGGTGGGTCCGGTGCGCGTGCGTGTGCGGCAACCCATGCGCAAGATGGCGGTGACGGCACGCCTGCTGGTGCACACGGGCAGGTTCACGCAGGCGTCCCGCGGCGAATGGCACGAGGTCGAGATCCCGTCCATCACCGATCACGAAGTCGTGGTGTTCGAGCCGAAGGGATTGAGCTTCTGAGCGCCCCGGTTCATCCGGCATTCAGCACGACCCGTCGAAACTCGCGGTCATGACACACCGGACCAGTCCCGCCTCGCTCCGCTCCCGCCTCGCGGGCATCGCCGCCACGATCGCCGTGCTGGTGATGTCGCAGGCCTCCGCCGCCGAGGCGGTGGTCGGCCGCGCGTCGGCGGACCGCGTCCGCGCCCGCGTCGTCGATCTCGTCAACGAGGCCCGCGCGCGCGGCCGCAAGTGCGGCTCCGAACGGTTTGCCCCCGCGCCGCCGCTCTCGGTCTCGTCGCGCCTGAACGACGCGGCCGACCGCCACGCGCGCGACATGCTGAAGCGGAAGTTCTTCGAACACCGCGGCAGCGACGGCAGCGAACCGCGCGACCGCGTCAAACGCACCGGCTACGAGTCGCGCCTGACCGGCGAGAACATCGCGCTGGGTCCGCAGTCCGCCGAGGAAGTGGTCGCGGGCTGGCTGGCGAGCCCCGGCCACTGCGAGAACATCATGGAGCCGCGCTTCCGCGATATCGGCGTCGGAGTCGCCGCCGGCAAGAAGCGCGGCCAGGTGTACTGGGTGCAGGATTTCGCGCTGCCGCGTCGCGATTAGTGAACGATCAAGGTTCGTAGGCGGTGTACGCCGCCAACAACGCATCCGCCTCGTGACCGAACGCGCCGACGCGGCCCGCGCGCGGCGCGGGATCGCTCGTCTCGAGCCGCAACAGGTCGTCGACGTACACGCGCACTCGACTGCCCACCGCTTCCAGCCGCAAGACGAACGACCGCCCGGGCGATGCATCGAGGTTCACGCCGCCGATCTGCGTGACCACGCCGTTCACCACCTTGCGTAGATAGAGCTTGTTGGTGTTGCGAACGGCCGCGTACCAATAGTTGGCGGGATCGGCGTGGCGGACGACGAGACCGAACGCGGGTTCCGCGCCGGTGCCGTAGCCGCGGATCGTGACCAGCACCTGCACGGCCTCGTCGACTCGCGTTTCGCCGGTGAGCACGCGGCCCTCCTCGCCGATGAGGGTCTGGAACGACCGCGAAAAGTCGTCGCTCCACACGCCGCCCTGCGAGTCGACGTCGTAGTTGACGAGGTTCGCCACGGGACCGGGCGACACCACCAGGTTGTCGAAGTCGGCCGTCGCCCGCGACAGGCGCACGCCGGCACGGCCGCGGAAGATCCGGCCGTCCCACGTGCTGATGACGCGGCGCCCGTCGACAGTGACCGCCTGGTGCGAGCCCGACGACTCGAGCCCGAGCCGGTACCGCTGCCCGGCCGCGACGTCGAGCGGCGACTCCGACAACACCCTGTCGACACCGCGCACGCGGCTCAGCAACACGACGCGGTCGGGATCGTTGCGCAGCGTCGCGAAGTAGAAGTTGTCTTCGTCGACATAGCGCGTGACCAGCCCCACCCACGCATCCGCGCCGTTGAAAACGCGCGGCGCGATGTCGGCGCTGACGCTCTGGTTGACGTTGATCGCCGAGTGCAGCGCGCCGCGCGTGCCGGTCGCATCGAGCTGGCGATACACGAACGTGCGGTCGCTCTTCACGATCGCGAAGCGGTTGCCCGGCAGCGGCGTCCACTCCGGCGCCGCGCCGGATTCGAAATCCTGCTGCACGAGCGGCTTCACCGCGAAACTCGCGGGCAGCTCGAACTCGATCTGGCGATCACCCTGCTGGCCGATGACGCGGTTTCGCCAGGCGGCCAGCCGCAGAACGCCGGTCGAATCATCCGTCGCGAGATTGGCGACGTGCGGGAATCCGGGCGCGTTTCGATACACGTAACCGACGTACGCACCGCGGTTCACGTTGTTGGCGACCTGGATCACGTAGTCGTCGGTGACGACCAGGTCTTCCGCGAGGCGCAATCCGAAATCGTACGAATCGGGGTTGGGAAAGATCCCGTCGTCGCGCCAGCCGTTCGCGTCGCGGCGATAGACATGGGTGCCGTAGTCGGAGCCCGCGACCAGCGCCAGGTCGCCGCGCAACGCCGTGGCCGGGCCGAAGCGGCCGGCGAGACGGCCGAGATCGCTCTCCGGCGATTCGAACCGCGCGGCTTCGCTCCACGTGCCGGCGCCGCGCTCGAAGATCTGCGCCTGGTCGCGCAGCGAGGGATCGTCGAATTCGCTGAGGATGATCGCTTCGCGCACGTCGAGCGCGAGGCCAGTGATGCAGCCCTCGTCCGGCACGGGCAGCCGCGCGGTGATCTCCCAGTGGCCGTTGTCGCGGCGGTTGATGATCAATCCTTCCGGCGAACACACCACTTCGTCGGTGGCGAGTATGGTGCTGCCGCGGATGTCGAGGAACGTGCCGCGCGGCCGGCGCGGCCCGACGTCGAGCGGGCGATCGGCCCAGCCTGCGGCGCCGAGCTCGTAGACGTGCAGGCCGGACGGCATCCGGATCGCCGCAACCGTCGCGCTCATGGCGACCGCGAGCTGGCTGTTCGTCGCGCGGTCGTGCTCGGTCGCCAGCGTGTGGTCGAGCGTCCATTTGCCCGAGTCGTCGCGCCGGTACAGGTCCGCGCTGGTGATCGAATACGACGGATCGCCGGGCAATGGCGACTGCCGCATGGCGATCAGCCAATCGCCGTCGCTGGCGATCGCGGCGGAACGAAACGGCAGTTCCTTGCGCGATTCGATGACGAGCGGCCGCGCGGCGACCGAGCCCGCGGAGAGCAGGCCGCAGAGACACAGCGTGAAAGCCTTCATGGAACCCTCCCTGGCCCGAATAGTTAGGGAGAGTGGTCCCGTCGCGGCGCGACAAGCAAGCGAGACGGCGGGAAAGATGCTCCGCGTAGGCGGAGGACTACCATTGCATCCGCGCATCGTCGCGGCTGCGATCGATGGCGGAGCGGTTTGGTTGAAGGATCAGCGAACGCGGAAGTAACGCAGACCCTGATCGCGGGCGACGAGCTTCCTGCCCGTCAGCGAGGTACGCAGCCGGCTCTTCCGCACCGGGCGCTCGTTGTTCGCGACGACGCGAAGCTCCGGGCGCGGCGGATGGAAAAGCTGGTCCGTTGCCGCGAGCTCCATGCGCACGGCAAGATTCGACGAAGACATTGAAACGTTCCTTTGGAAAAAATCGCCGGATGGCGACGGGGGCGCAAGGTACCACCGGCCCCCTTTCCGGGTGTGACGCATTCGAGGTTGGGCGCCTACCCCTTTCGGCAGAGTAGCTAGAACGCGACAGCGGTTGACGGGGCGGCAAGGGTATGCCGCCGGCCGCCTGCTACGGTCTCTTGGGCAATTCCGCCTTCGCGTACCCCGGCGGCGGGTCGAACGTCGCGGCCGGGATCGATTCCTCGACCCATTTCGTCATGATCGTCTCGGTGGAGCGGAACTTTCCGTCCGGACCGTACTGGCGCGTGCGCACGGGATAGCCGTTGATCGCCGTGCGCGCCTTGACGGATTGCTCGGCTCCCGGAACCTGCTTCGCGAGATCGCCGAACGCGTCGGCCATTTCCTGAAACACTTTCTGGAAATCTTCCTTGCCCGGCAGCGAGCCGTACGGCACGACGCACAACTCTTCGAACGGCGCGCCGTTGCGGATCAGGCTCCAGTTCTGGCATTTGCGGCCCTCGACGGTGTCCGTCGTGCCGAGGTTCTTCGACTCCCACGTGTCCGGCTTGTCGGTGCCGAGGCCACCGGGAATGCGGTTGCCCATCATCTTCTCCATCTGCGCGCGCTGCTCGGGCGACATGTTCTTCAGGCGCTCCTGCATCTTCGCCATCATCTCGCTCGCGCCGGCGACCATCTTCTTGAGGTCTTCCTTGGTCATCTCGCGATAGGTCCGGTGCTTGTCGTCGATGATGACGATCGTCGAGCCCTTGAGGATGGTGGCGCCGTCCTTCTGCGCGTTCACGCGCATCTTGCCGTCCTGGACCAGCATGACCTGCGTGTTGCCCTGCTGGGCTTTCGTCGCGATGTCGCGCGTGACGTTTTCGACGTGGACGCCGGCGAAGGCGGCAGTGGCGAAGAGGGAGGCGCCGATGAACACGATCGCGTGCAAGGTCTTCATGGAGGTCTCCTCGATGGATGCGCGAGAGTATGCCGCGGCCGGGATGCTGTCGATCCCGCGGATTGCTAGTTCGCGGATGCCGGCGTGCCGAGCAACGCTTCGAAATCCGGTCGGTAGGGATCGGCCGGGCGATCGCGCAGACAGGCGGCGAGATCGTGGCCGAAACGATCCTTCCCCGTGCGGTGCGCGCCCCGCTCGAGCAGCAGGCGCGCGGCGTCGAGTTGCTTCTCGCAGAAGGGATGCGGCCGCCGCGTGCAGCTGGTTTCACAGACCAGCCGCGTCAGCGCCGTGCGGCCGGCGACATCCACGGCGTCGACGTCGGCGCCCGCATCGAGAAGTGCGCGCATGCTCGCCGGATCGGGGTTTGCCGCGGCGCGCACCAGCGGCGGACCGGTCTCGTCGTTGATCTCGGGCACCGGCTCGTTGACGTTCGCGCCGTGTTCGACGAGCCAGGGAATGAGATCGGCCTTGCCCTGGACCGCGGCGAAGAACAGCGACTGGCCATCCGCCTTCACGCCGCGCGCGATCAGGCGCTCCAATGCCGCGTGCGCCCCGGGAAGTGCCGACGCGACCAGGAATCCCGGGTGATCTGCATCGCCGGGTTGCGCGACGTCATCGATGAGGTACTCGATCAGGGTCCAGTTGGCGTCGTCATCCGGGCCCTGCGAAAGCCGCAGATAACCGACCTGCAGCGCCTCGCGCGACCGCGCCCGGACACAGGGCGCGGGTCCGCCTTCCCACAACGCGCGCACCGCCTCGACATCGCCCTTTTCCACGGCCATCAGCAGCGGCGTCGCGCCCAGGTTGTCGGTGGCGCAGGGATCGGCGCCGGCGGCGAGCAGTAGTTTGACCACGGGCGCGTGCGAGGCCACGCCCGGCCCCGCCTGCTCGAGCGAAAACAGCAGCGGCGTCACGCCGGTGCGCGCGGTGCCATGGATGCGGAAGCTGCCGTCGTTCCAGACGCGATCGGGATTGGCGCCGCGACGCAGCTCGCTCTCGACCATCGGCGCGTAGCCGGCGCGGGCGGCGACCATCAGCGGCGTGAGCTTCGTGAAGCGGGTGACGGTGAAGTAGTGGATGCCCCAGAGCGCGGCGATGGCGAGCAGCGCGCCGACGACCATCTTTTTCTTCTTGCCCGCAAGCATGCCGCGCGAGCCTACGGCCGGCGGCAGGAATGGGCAACTGGCGGCGCGGTCACACTACAATGCGCGCCATGCCCATTTCCGATGACGATCTGCGTGCCTGCGTGCGGGTACTGAAGGCGATCGAAGCCGATCGTTCGCACCTCACGCAGCTCACGCAGGAGCAACGCCGCGAGCTGCTGACGCTCGCCGGCCTCGTCGCCAAGCCCGAGCGCCACGATCTCGTGAAGATGGCAAAGGCGTTCCGCCGCGCCGAGCGCGAAGCCGCGAAGGAGCAGGACCGCCAGGCCATCGAGCAGGCGGGCCTGCGCGTGCAGCGCCGCTCGTCGGTGTTCACGCCGCTGTGGCTCGAGCCGCCGAGGCCCGAGGACCGCGAAGAGCGGCCGAGACTCAACAAGGAACGCGACTGCTACGTCTGCAAGCAGCCGTTCTCGAAGGTGCACCGCTACTACGATTCGATGTGCGAGCCCTGCGGCGACTTCAACTACACGAAGCGGGAACAGACCGCGGACCTCGACGGCCGCTACGCGCTGGTCACGGGCGCGCGCGTGAAGATCGGCTACCAGGCGTCGCTCAAACTACTGCGCGCCGGTGCCAACGTGATCGTGACGACGCGGTTTCCCGTCGACGCCGCCGACCGTTATTCGCGCGAGCCGGATTTCGCGGCGTTCCGCGGCCGGCTGCAGATCCACGGGCTCGACCTGCGCCACTCGCCGAGCGTCGAGCTGTTCACGAAGTTCATGGTCGAACGGCTGCCGCGCCTCGACTACATCCTGAACAATGCCTGCCAGACGGTGCGGCGGCCGGCGGGGTTCTTCCATCACCTGCTGGCGCGCGAGGCGGAGCCGGTCGCCTCGCTGCCAGCCGAATTGCGCGGCGTGCTCGCCGGCCACGACGAACTGTGCCGGCGGCTCGAAGGATCGCGCGGCGAAGCCGGCGCACTGATCGCGCCGGAGCACGCGGCCGGTGAAGGCGTGATCCACAGCGCCGCGCTCTCGCAACGGCACTATCTCGACGAGGACTATCGCGGCGGCGAGGCGCTGTTCCCGACGAACCGCTTCGACGAGGACCGGCAGCAGGTCGATCTGCGCGAGGTGAACAGCTGGCGGCTGCGCATGCACGAAGTCGAGACGCCCGAGCTGCTCGAAGTGCAGCTGGTGAACGCGATCGCGCCGTACATCCTGAACGCGCGGCTGAAACCGCTGATGGTGCGCACGCCGGGCGCGCACAAGCACGTCGTCAACGTCAGTGCGATCGAGGGACAGTTCTATCGCGCGACGAAGACGGACAAACATCCGCACACGAACATGGCGAAGGCCGCGCTGAACATGATGACGCGCACCAGCGCGCCGGACTTCGTGAAGGACGGCATCCACATGAACGCGGTGGATACGGGATGGGTGACGGACGAAGATCCCGCGGTGCACGCGGCGCGCAAGGCGGAGTCCGGCTTCTCGCCGCCGCTCGACATCATCGACGGCGCGGCGCGGATCGTGGATCCGGTGTTCGTCGGGCGGTTGACGGGCGAAAACGTGTGGGGACAGTTCCTGAAGGATTACAAGTCCGCGCCGTGGTAACGGCGCGCGCCGTCGATCTCAGGAACCGCCGATCATCAGATCGTTGATCGTTGCGAAGTGATCCGACGCGACGCTGTCGCCGACGCGCACATCCGCCACGCCCACTGCACCGGCGACCAGGCATTGATCGATGCGGATGCGCAGCGGCGCCGGCAGGTCCGACGACCACGTGGCGAGGAATCCGCGGCCGGCGGTGCAGTCATGCACGCCCCGACTGTCACGCGTGTCGCGGAAGTGGCTGGACCACGGCGTGACGTTGAAATCGCCGACGGCGACGCAGGCGTGCTCGCAGCCCGACAGCTCGCGTCCCATCGCGGCGAGCTGCGCGTTCCGGACGGCTTCCGTCTCCGGGACCACCGGCCAATTCAGGTGGGCGCCGTACAGCCGGAAGATGCGGTCGCCGAGATCGACGTCGACGCGCGCCGCGAACGTGACACCGTCGTTCGTCGCGGGCTGCGGAGCACGCAACGGCCAGCGGCTCAGGATCACGACGCCCCACACGCCGTCGTGCTCGGCGAAGTAGTGAGATGAGAGGCGCGGCACCAGCGCCGCGAGTTTCTCCGCATGCGGCGGCGACACCTCCGCGAGCACCGCGACGTCTGCCTGCGTCGCATCCAGCCAGGCCGCGATGGCCGGCAGGTTCTCGTTGCCGATGTTGATGTTGAAGGCGGCGAGGCGCACGGCGCGCGCGTTCGGCGGCACGGGCACGCCGACGCCGAAGTACGTCCCGACCATCGGCCAGACGTTGAGCGCGAGCCCGATCATCGCCGCGGCCGCGATGCTCCAGCGCCCGATCACCAGGGCCACCGGCAACGCGGCCACGAAGAACAACGCGTAGTGCGTGCGGAAATTGACCAGCAGCTCGCAGATCCAGAACCAGCGGCCACCGTACGCGATCAGCGTCGCGAGACTCGCGACACCGGTGGCGAAGGCCAGCGGCCTGGTGATGACGTCGCGGGCGGCGCGGAACATGCGCCGGATAGTAAGGCGTCCGCGCCGGCCGCGCGCGCCGGCTGCGGGCCGGTCAGTAGAGCCAGGCCGCGCCGCGGATCGGTGCCGACGAATCGTTCGGGTCGCCGTTGATGCCGCTGGCCGCGCTCGAATCCTCCGGCGAACCGACCATCAGCGCGCGCCCGTTGTCGCCGAGCGCCACGTCGAAGCCGAACCACTGCGGATTCGCGCCCGCGGGCTTGATCAGCCGGCGCACGCTCCATCCGGAGGCCTTGCGTTCGTAGACGACGACCGTACCGGTCGCCGTGGCAGCGGTGGCGTACGGTGGATAGACCGGTCCTTCGCCCGCGGTGTCATCAGCGGGATCGCCGCCGGCGATGAGATTGCCATCATGGCTGATGGCGACGTTGTTGTGCTCGTTGTGACCTTCGGTCGGGCCGAAGGTGAGCAGCGATCCGTCGCGTACCCACGCGCCATTGACGAAGCTGTACGCATAGGCACTGCAACAGCTGTTCCTGACGACGAAATGCGTGCCGCCGAAGTCGGCATCGATACCGCTGTTGTCGCCGACGGGAATCCGCGCGGTTTCGTTCCAGTTCGGCGCGGCCAGCACCTGCACGTGGCTCACGTTCTGGAAGCGGCAGGTGCGGAACAACCGGGCGCCGTCGCCGCTCAGCGCGAGCGTATTGCAACCGTTGACCAGGCCGCCGGTGCCGTTTTCCACGCGGATGTCGGCGCCCATCTGCCAGCCGCCGGCGGCGTCGTGACGAACGATCTGCGTCCAGCCCTGCCCGGGGTCGGAGCCTCTCTGCGTGTGACGGATCGCGAGCGTCTGGCCTGCCTCGTCGAGATCCACCGCGCTGCCGAACAGGTTGGAACCCCGCGGCGCCTGCCGGATCTCGTCCTCGACGTGCCAACCACCCTGCGCGCGCCGGAATAGATAGACCGCGCCGCTGTTGGTGTATCCCGGCGCGTCTTCCTGTGGCACGCCCAGCGCGATCAACGATCCATCGCCATTCAGCGCCAGCACGTTGAACTCGCGCGGCTGCGCCGTGCCGAACTGCGGCTGCGGCGGCGCGAGCCGTGCATCGAAGCGCCAGCCCGAGGTGGCGGTCGTCTTGCGATACACGTACAGCGCGACGCTGTAGGTCGCGCTGCCCACCGTCTCGAGCGCCAGCGTCGCGGCGACTTTGCCGTCCGCGCTCATCGCCACGGTGTGGCCGAAGAACTCCGTGTCTCGGCCGAGGTCCGGCTTGAAATAGCCGACGGCATCGAGCGCGAGACCGGCCACGCCCTTTTCGGCGCTCGACGTGCATCCCGAGGGATTGCAGGCCTTCACCAGGTAGCGCGCGACGCGCCAGTCCAGCAGGTGCACGGAGACGTTGATCCGGATCAACGGCCGCTGCGCGACCGTCTCGGCGTATTCCGTCCACTGCGCGCCGGCGTTCGCCTTGAACCACAGCTGGTACGAATTCGCCTGCGGCACGGCCGGCCAGTCGAACTGCAGTTGCTTGATGTCGTTGGCGCCCACGGTGACCGAAGGCGCCGCTGGCGCCGCGGCGAATGCCGGGAACGCGCACGTGAGGAGACCCACTCCGAGAATGAGCGAGATCGTGGATCGCATGGCGGCTCCCTGCCTGGACGAGGTGTTGGTGCCGTCAAACTAGCTGCCGGCACCGATCCCGCCCTATCGGCGGCCGTCGGGAGGCGGAGGCGCCGTCCGCTGTCAGGGTCGCGCGAGTCCGCAGCGTGCGCGGCGTCGTGTCCGACGCGGCGCGAGGCCGGTCGGTCAGGCGTGCGCCGGTGGCCGCGAGGCCGCCAGGTGCAGGATCGCCAGGCGCGACCACAACCTGTCCACCATGTCGCGGCGGTCGTCGTCGGCCAGCACGATCGCGCGCGCCGAGAGCTCGCGCATGTGGCCCTGGTTCACCAGCAGCAGCAACGCGCCCGCCAGGCGTCCGAAGCGCAGCGAGCGCGCGAGCCCGGCCGCCGTGGGCGCCGCCAGCACGTCGCACAACTCCGCCGGCAATTGCCAGTGCTCGGCGATGCGCAATGCCGTCGGCGTGACCCAGTCGTCGAGCAGCGCGGTCAGCGCCACCGGCCGCATCCCGGCCGCCGCCAGGCAGTGCTCGCGCGCGATCCGGAACACCGTGTTGCTCGCGAGGCCGAGCAGCAGCACCAGCAGCCGTGCGTTGAACGGATCCGCGCCTTCGATGCGCGCCGCGTGTTGTTCGGCGCAGGACGCCGAGTACTGGCTGTGCTCCCACGTCGCTTCGGCGAACGAGGAGAACGGACCGCGCACGCCGGTCATCACGGGATGCAGCAGCGCGGTGGCGACCAGCGAGCGCAGGCCGTCAGTGCCGACCAGCGCGACCGCCTTTTCGAGATTCTCGACCGGCTTCCGGCCACTGACGCGATAGAACGAGCTGTTCGCCAGCTTCAGCAGGCCGCCGAGCAGCGTGCCGTCCTCGCCGATGATCTGCGCCATCTCGCGCATCGAGTTCGCATCGCTGTTGATGACGCACAGCAGCCGCGGCAGCAGCGACGGACGGCGCGGCAGGTATTTCGCCTGCAGCTCGAGCTCTCCGAGCACGCGCGCGGCGGGCTCGAGCCCGGTCTTCTCTTCGTCTGTGGCCTCGTCACGCAGCTCGGCGAGGCTCGAATCGAGCGCATGCGCGACGAAGCGCCGCATGGCGACGTCTGCGTGAACACTCGGGATGCGGATGCCGCCGCCGGACCCGGTCGGGCGGCGTTGCGTCTGGCATCCCTGCCGATCGCTGATCACCAGCGGCCGCGCGCGTCCTCGCGCCCCGCGGAACCATTGATCCACAAAAGAGCCGATCCCGGTGCGGATGGCGGCAATCATGGTTGTTGGTTAACGGCGCGCCGGACGCGGACTGAAGTGGCGTCGCGAGATTTTCCCTAACTATGTCAACTGCCCGCGCCGTGCGGATGCCAGGCCGCCGCGCAAGCTGCCTTGCCGGTTCGCGGTGACGTTCGTCATCGTGTACCCGCCGGCCGCGGCCGCATCGCGCGGCACGGCGCGGTCGGGCTGCGGACCTCGACCCGCATCGCCTATCTAGTCAGCACGCCGCGGTCACGCGGCCTGCGATGCGTCCCCGCGTCGGACTCGCGCAGCGATGGCTTTTCCCGCCGCGCCTTGGTATCAATCCGCCATGCACTACAAATCACTCGGCCGGACCGGCTTCGACGTATCGACCATCAGCTTCGGCGCCTGGGCCATCGGTGGCACCTGGGGCGACCTCGACGATTCCGAGGCCCTGCGCTGCCTGCACCGCGCGCTCGACCTGGGCATCAACTTCTTCGACACCGCCGACGTCTACGGCGACGGGCACAGCGAACGATTGATCGCCCGCCTGCGTCGCGAACGTCGCGATCCGTTCTGGGTGGCCACGAAGATCGGTCGCCGCTCGAGCCCGCACACGCGCGAAAGCTACAACCGCCAGAATCTCACGCAATACGTCGAACGCTGCCTGAAGAATCTCGAGATGTCCGCGCTCGATCTCGTGCAGATCCACTGCCCGCCCACCGACGTGTATTACATGCCCGAGGTGTTCGGCGTGCTGGACGACCTGGTGAAGGCCGGCAAGGTGCGCTTCTACGGCGCCAGCGTCGAGCGCGTCGAGGAAGGGCTGAAAGCGCTGGAATATCCGGCGCTGCAGACGCTGCAGGTGATCTTCAACGTGCTGCGTCAGCGCCCGGCGGAGCTGCTGTTCCCGCGGGCGATCGAGCGCAAGGTCGGCATCCTGGCACGGCTGCCGCTGTCGTCCGGCATGTTGACCGGCAAGATGACGAGCGCCACGCGCTTCGCCGCGGACGACCATCGCGCGTTCAACCGCGAAGGCGCCGCGTTCGACAAGGGCGAGACGTTCTCGGGGTTCGATTACGAACGGGGACTCCAGGTCGTCGAGAAACTGCGCGCGCTGTTGCCGGCCGGCATGACGCTGCCCGAGCTCGCGTTGCGCTACATCGCGTCGTTCCCCGCCGTGACCTGCTCGATCCCGGGCGCGCGACGCGTCGAGCAGGTCGAGCAGAACGTGGCGGCCGGATCGAAAGGCCCGCTCGACGCCGGGCTGCTGGCCGCGCTCGCGGATCTCTACGGCAGTGACGTGAAGGCGTCCGTCCACCAGCGCTGGTGATCCCGCGCCGCACAGCCGGGGGCCCGCTGGACCCCCGGACGAGAACGGGGCCGGACATCCGCGTTTTGGCAGGTCCTGATGCATGGCCGCGGATCGGTTCGTCCGCTACCCTTCGTCACCTTTACTGGTAGACGGACGGCGATAGCCACAGCCGATGAACGATGAAGACCCCCTCGCGGCCGCGAAGAAGGCCCGCGAATCCCTGCGCCTGGCGGCGCTCGCCTATCACGAAGAGCCGTCGCCGGGAAAAATCTCGGTCACGCCGAGCAAGAAGCTCACCAACCAGCACGATCTCGCGCTCGCGTATTCGCCGGGCGTCGCCTTCGCCTGCGAGGAGATCGTCGCCGAGCCGCTCAACGCGTTGCGTTACACCGCGCGCGGCAACCTGATCGGCGTCATCACGAACGGCACGGCCGTGCTGGGCCTCGGTGCCATCGGGCCGCTGGCCGCGAAGCCGGTCATGGAAGGCAAGGCGGTGCTGTTCAAGAAGTTCGCCAACCTCGACGTGTTCGACATCGAGATCAACGAGCGCGATCCCGACAAGCTGGTCGACATCATCGCCGCGCTCGAGCCCACGTTCGGCGGCATCAACCTCGAGGACATCAAGGCGCCCGAGTGTTTCGAGATCGAGCGCAAGTTGCGCGCGCGGCTCAAGATCCCGGTGTTCCATGACGACCAGCACGGCACGGCGATCATCGTCGCGGCGGCGACGCTGAACGGGCTGGCAGTGGTCGGCAAGAAGATAGACGCCATCAAGGTGGTCGTCAGCGGTGCGGGCGCCGCGGCCCTCGCCTGCGTCGACCTGCTGGTCGATCTCGGATTGCCGCGGAAGAACATCTGGCTGACCGATCTCGCCGGCGTGGTGCACGAAGGCCGGACCGAGCTGATGGATCCCGACAAGGCGCGCTTCGCGCAGAACACGCCGCTGCGCACGCTCGCGGACGTGATCGCCGGCGCCGACCTGTTCCTCGGCCTGTCCGCGGGTGGTGTGCTCAAGCGCGAGATGGTGCAGACGATGGCCGCGCGGCCGCTGATCTTCGCGCTGGCGAATCCGACGCCCGAGATCCTGCCCGAGGAAGTGCGCGCCGTGCGCGACGACGCCGTCATGGCCACGGGTCGCAGCGACTATCCGAACCAGGTCAACAACGTGCTGTGTTTTCCGTTCATCTTCCGCGGCGCGCTCGATGCCGGGTCGACGACGATCACGCGCACGATGGAGATCGCCGCGGTGCGGGCCATCGCCGATCTCGCGCGCGAGGGTCACAGCGACGTCGTCGCGAGCGCGTACGGCATCGCGGATCTCACGTTCGGGCCGGAGTACCTGATCCCGAAGCCGTTCGATCCGCGGCTCATCGTGCACGTGGCGCCGGCGGTGGCGAAGGCGGCCGCGGAGTCCGGCGTCGCCGCGCGACCGATCGCGGACTACGACGCGTATCGCGAGCAGCTGCAGCAGTTCGTCTACCAGTCCGGCACGATCATGAAGCCGGTGTTCGCCGCCGCGCGGCGCGCGACGCTCGCCGGTTCGCGCATCGCGTTCGCCGAGGGCGAGGACGAGCGCGTGTTGCGTGCCGTGCAGATCATCCTGAACGAGAAGATCGCGCATCCCGTGCTGATCGGCCGCCCGCAGGTGATCGAGAACCGCATCAGGCGCTTCGGCATCCAGGTGCGGCTCGAGGATCTGACCATCGTGAATCCCGAGAGCGATCCGCGGCATCGCGAGTTCTGGATGGAGTATCACCAGCTGATGAACCGGCGCGGCGTCACCGCGCAGTACGCGAAGCTCGAGATGCGCCGGCGCACGACGCTGATCGCGTCGATGCTGCTGCGCAAGGGCGCGGTCGACGGGATGATCTGCGGCACCGTCTCCACCGCCGCGCGGCACCTGCGGTTCATCGATCGCGTGATAGGCCGCTGCGAGGGCGCGAGCGTCTACGCCGCGATGAACGCGCTGATCCTGCCCAACCGGCAGGTGTTCATCGTCGATACGCACATCAACCTGGACCCCACCGCGGAGCAGCTCTGCGAGATCACGCGGAGCGCGGCGCAGGTAGTCAGGCGGTTCGGTCTCGAACCGAAGGTGGCGCTGCTGTCGCATTCGAACTTCGGCACGCACGAGGACGAATCGGCGCTGAAGATGCGCCGGACGCTCGCGTTGCTGCGCGAACACGAGCCGGCGCTCGAAGTGGACGGCGAGATGCACGGCGATTCGGCGCTCGACGAGAATCTGCGCAAGAAGATCCTGCCGGAGAGCACGCTGCACGGTGCGGCCAATCTGCTGGTCATGCCGAATCTCGATGCGGCGAACATCTGCTACAACCTGCTGAAGACGGCGGCTGGCAACAACGTGGCGGTGGGGCCGATATTGTTGGGCGCCGCCGCGCCGGTGCACATCCTCACGCCGTCGACCACCGTGCGGCGCATCGTGAACATGACGGCGCTGACGGTGACCGAGGCCAGCGCGCGCGGCGGGCAGAACGCAGGGCAATGAGCGAGAAGCGGCTTCATGCGGCCTGCGCAGCGTTGCTCGGGCTCACGCTGAACGTCGCAGGCGCTGAAGACATCCGTTTTGGGCTCGTTCCGCGCGGTGCGGTCGAAGCACGATTGCAACAGTACGGCGGCACCAATCGGGAACGTGGAGCGAGGCTCCAGCAGATGTTCGCCGACGCGGGCTGCGGCGAGCGCTTGTACGAGCAGCCGCTGAAGCGCTCGCTGCCGCCCAACGTCGTCTGCATCCTGCCGGGTAGTTCGAACCGGACGATCATCGTCGGCGCCCATTTCGATCGCGTGTCGGAAGGCGACGGGGTCGTCGACAACTGGAGCGGCGCTTCACTGCTGCCGTCGCTCTTCGAGGCGGTGAAGGTCGACCAACGCCGACACACCTATGTCTTCGTCGGTTTCACCGCCGAGGAACAGGGCCTCGTCGGCTCGCGCTTCTACGTGCGCAAGATGACCGCACAGCAGGTGGCGTCGACGGACGCAATGGTCAACCTGGACGTTCTCGGCCTCGCCCCCACCGAGGTGTGGAAGCACAATTCGGACGAAAAGCTGGTGCAGGCACTGAACGGCGTCGCGACACATTTGAATCTGCCGCTCAACTGGGTCAATTTCGAACGCGTCGGATCCACGGATTCCGAATCGTTTGCGAAGCGGAAGATCCCGAGAATCGCGATTCATTCGTTGACGCAGCAGAGCGAGAACCAGGGAATCCTGCATACGCGGAAGGACAAGCTTTCCGCGCTCAACCTCGATCACTACTACGACACATACCACCTGGTCGCGGTGTACCTGGCGTATCTGGACCAGTTCCTCGGGGAACGCCAGTAGCTTGGTTCGCTAGGCCAGTTGCTCCAGCGCTCCAGGCAGGCGCGCCATGTCCGCGGCGGTGGTGAAGACCTGCGGCGTCACGCGCACACATCCGCCCGAGGACAGTCCGTCGCGCATCACGGTGAAGATGCCGTGCTCGCGCTCCAGCCGTTGTTGCACTTGCCGCGCGGCGTCGATGCTGGTCTCACCGCGCAGGCGGAACGCGCCCATGCCGGAGCGCGTGGCCTCCTCGGTACCGCCGAGCACCTCGATGTGCGGCAGACGGCTCGCAGGCTCGCTCCACAGCGCATGCAAGTGGCGCAGACGTTGCTCCTTGGCCGCGGGCCCGATGGCGCGGTGGAAAGCCAGAGCGGAAGAAACCGTCAGCACGCCGGCGAAGTTGACGGTGCCGGAGTGAACGCGTGCGCCGACCACGGTGTCGGCGGCGTCGAGCTCGCCCGGATAGGGCCCGACCTTCGCCAGCGTGCCGCGACGCATGTACAGCGCACCGACGCCGAGCGGCGCGCCTATCCACTTGTGCAGGTTGAACACGGCCCAGTCGACGCCGAGCTGCGGCAACGTGTAGTCGAGCAGGCCCCATGATTGCGCGCAGTCGCAGATCACGTCGATGCCGCGACGGCGCGCCTCCGCGGCGATCGCCGCCACCGGCAGCGTGAGACCGTGCTGGTTGCTGGTGTGGGTCAGGAGCATGAGCTTCAGGTCGGGGTTCGCTTCCATCGCGGCCGTGTAGATAGACAGAAGATCGGCGGTGCCGGCCTGCGCCGGCAGATCGAGCTTCACCACCCGCACGCCCGCGCCAGTCTCCAGCCACTGCATCAGCGATTTGAATTCGGGATAGTCGGCGTCGGCGTACAACGCCGCGGCTCCGGGCTTCAGGCCGCGGTACTGCCGCACCAGGCTTTGGATGGACTCGGTGGCGTTCCGCGTGATCGCGATCTCGTCGGCTGAGACACCCAGCGCCGATGCAATCGCCGCTTCGGCCGCCTGCTGATCCGCGGCGAATTGGTGACGGGCATAAACCGCCAGTTCGCGATTTACGCGCTGGATCGTCTCGACGTAGAACTGTTGCACCGGCAAGGCCATCTGGCCCCAGTAGCCGTGTTCCAGATTCAACGGCTGCGCGGGTGATTCGTAGTAGCGGGCGACGTGTGCCCAGTAAGCCTCGTCGCGAGCCAGCGCACGCGGATCCGCGTCGGGACGCGCGCCGAAATCCGGCGTTTTCGGCGCAGCCGACGCTGCGGAAATTGCGGCTGCGCCAGCCAGCATCAGGTCGCGTCGAGACATCGGCATGCGTCAACTCCGTGAGAGGCGCGAAGTTAACACGCCATGTTTGCGGCCATCGCCGAGGCGGCGGATCCCGTGCGGGGCTTCCGTCGTACGTGCCGGCCCTGCCAGCGCCGGTACACCGATCATTATGTATGCGTAATGCTCTGGGGCTTGTTGAAAGGCCCCATCAGGGTGCACGCTCCGGCAACGCCTATGGCACGCCGCGTTCGACCGAACAACTCCCTCGCGCTGCTCATGCTCTCCTCGCTGCTCGCGGGGTGCTCGGGTAGTTCCGGCGATTCCGCCGCGGCCAACAAACAGAAACTGGTGCTCGGCTTCAGCCAGGTCGTGGCCGAGGCGAACTGGAACAAGGCCAATGCCGAGTCGATCCGCACCGCAGCGCGCGAGGCCGGCGTCGACCTCGTGGTCGAGGATGCGAATCGCAGCCAGGAGAGACAGGTCGCGTCGCTGCGCGCGTTCGTGCGCAAACGCGTCGATGTGATCGCGTTTTCACCCGTCGTCGAGAACGGGTGGGAGGTCGTGCTGCGCGAGATCCGCACGGCCGGCATTCCCGTCATCCTGCTGGATCGCGCGATCGAGGTCAGCGATGACTCTTTATATGCGTCGCTGATCGGCTCCGATTTCGTCGAGGAAGGCCGGCGCGCCGCGCACTGGCTGCTGGACCACACGCGCGACGTACCCGGCGAGATCGACATCGTCGAGTTGCAGGGCACCGTGGGATCGGCACCGGCGAACGATCGGAAGGAAGGGTTCGCCGAAGTGATCGCAGGGGATCGCCGCTATCGCGTGATCCGGTCGCAGAGCGCGGATTTCGATCGCGCGCGGGCGCGGGACGTAATGGCGGGATTTCTGAAGGCGGAAGGCCGGCGCATCCGCGTGATGTTCGCGCACAGCGACACGATGGCGCTCGGCGGAATCGAGGCGATCGAGGCGGCGGGGTTGAAGCCCGGTGTCGATGTGCTGGTGATTTCGATCGAGGGGAAGCGCGAGGGGCTGGAGGCGATCGTCGCCGGGAAGTTGAACGTGAGTGTTGAGTGCAGTCCTTTGTTAGGACCGCAGTTGATGTCGGTGGTGCAGGATGTGGCGGCGGACCGGCCGGTGTTGAGGCGGGTGATCACGCAGGAGGCGGTGTTCACGAGGGAGAATGCGGCGGAGGAGCTGCCGAAGCGCGCCTACTGAAATCAACGCGTGACACCGAGAAGCGCCACGGCTTCGAACAGTCGACGGGCGGCAATCATCGAGAACTTCGGCGCGATTTCTCGTTCCGCGATCTGACCAGGGTTCCGTCCGCACGGCGGCGCCACCTCACGCCGGCGATCTTGTATGCCAGCTCGACCTCCGGTCGCTCGCCGTCGGGGGCGAAGGAGTCCTGCTCCAGATTCAACACATAAGGGGAGGCCCTGACGTCGCGCGCCGCGATGGTTCCCATATCGATCTCGCAGTCAATGCCACCGTTGTTGGAATGGACGAGCACGACGACTTCATATGCCGGGTATTCGCCAGCGTTGCGTACGTGAACTGCCCACCGTCGCTCATGTCCCGGGATACTGATCGAAGCCAGCTCGGCAGGAGTCGCCCACTCCACGTGGCCGGAGACTGGCTCGGCCACCGAAGGTCGTAG
>Ga0335075_10001098_pt1 | contig 45403 bp, 36 predicted proteins | sample Lox_Sample_24_FD_206723 | JGI IMG/M metagenome (GOLD analysis project Ga0335075, IMG submission 206723) | Soil microbial communities from Loxahatchee National Wildlife Refuge, Florida, United States - Lox_Sample_2.4 | ecosystem: Environmental > Terrestrial > Soil > Wetlands | place: USA... | reverse complement strand
TTCGTCTGACGGCGAGGGTCATGGGTGGCGGAGTTGGCATGGGAATGCTGCTGACGGCGAGGGTCATGGGTGGCGGCGTGGGCATGGGAATGCTGCTGACGGCGAGGGTCATGGGTGGCGGCGTGGGCATGGGAATGCTGCTGACGGCCAGGGTGGATTGTGACGGTGAGGGCGCGGGGGCAGCCGACGCTGAGGCAAACGCAAAAGGTGCCACAATTATAAGGGATACAACAACGGAGAGTGAGCGGAAATGGAACTGCGACATTAGAGGTTTCTCCTAGGAAAATGCGCTGATCGCGCTTGGTATGAAATCTACTCCTATTACTATTGGTGTACCAATTTTGTACGAAAAAATTACATACTCAGGTCGACTTTAGAACGTCGACTCCAAAATTGACCACTTTTTGCTCACTTTCTGGTGGGGGTGTTCCTAGAAAGTTATCAAAGAGCAGAGGTTAGCGATTCTAAGAAAGTTATGAATCCTGCCGATCTGCTTGATGCGGGGGGTTTATTTCGGGTTGCCTGGTTTTGGCAATTTCTTTGTGAATTTTGAACATATGATCCATATCAGGCTTGCAGATGGGCTTTCCTGACATGGCGTCTGCTTGAGCGGGCAGGTTTTTGCGGTGCTTCAAGAGGAATATTTTCAGGCGAGGCCTTCCCTTCTGCAGCCGCCATGAAGAAATCCTGCGCACTGAAGGCAGGCAGGCTGGCCTCCTGCTGCGGCAGTCGTTCATAGATGCCGGAAGCATTCAGCATCCTTGCCTTCATCCGGTCGGCAAGCAGGGCGGCGAGTATCTCCGTTCGAATGCGGGTGCCAAGTTGCGGATCGCGAATAGGGAAGACGACCTCGCAGCGTTCGAAGAGGTTGCGCGGCATCCAGTCGGCACTGCCGCAATAGATTTCCTCCTGGCCGCCATTCATGAAATAAAAGATGCGACTGTGCTCAAGGAACCGGCCAATGATGGAGCGGACGCGGACGTTGTCGCTCAATCCCTTAACTCCTGGACGCAGCGAGCAGATACCGCGCACGATGAGGTCAATCTGGACACCCGCTTGTGATGCGGCGTAGAGTGCGTCGACGATGCTGGTTTCAAGCAGCGAGTTCATTTTGGCGACGATTTGCGCCGGACGGCCGGCGGCAGCGTGCTCTGTTTCGCGGTGGATGAGGCGGATGAAGCTTTCGGCCAACGTGAGCGGAGCGACCAGCAGCGGCGCATAGTCGCCGGACTCCGAATGAGCCGTAAGGTAGTTAAAGACCGCGTGCATACTCGCTGTGATTTCAGGATCTGAGGTGAGGAGACTCAGGTCGGTATAGAAGCGTGCGGTCACCGGGTTGTAGTTGCCTGTACCCAGGTGACCGTAGCGCCGTATTGCGCCATCGGGGTCGCGCCGCACCAGCAGAGCGAGTTTACAATGCGTCTTGAGGCCCACAATCCCGTGGAAGACCTGCACTCCAGAGTCTTCGAGATCGCGGGCCCAGCGAATGTTTGAGGCCTCATCAAAGCGGGCCGTCAACTCGACAACCACGGTGACTTCCTTGCTTTGAGCGGCTTCAGTCAGAGCATTGAAGATGGTGGAGTCGGCGCTGGTGCGATAAAGGGTCTGTTTGATGGAGACAACGTTGGGGTCCTGGGCAGCGGATTGAATGAATCCGACCACGCCGTCGTAGGAATCGTACGGGTGGTGCAGCAGGATATCGCGGTGGCGCAGCTCCTCAAACAGATCGGCTGACTTTCGGTTGAGGCGCAGTTCGCGTGGAACAAAGGGCTGGTACTTCAGGTCGGGACGCGGGGTGTCGCTATAGAGGTTCATCGAGCGCGACAGATTGACCGGGCCATCGGTGCGGAAGACCTGCGACTCGTCCAGCTCGAAGTTGATTCGCAAACGGTCGACGATCTCGGCGTCGGCGGATTGCTCGATCTCCAGCCGGACGGCATCGCCCTTGCGGCGGTTATGCAACTCGGCGCGTACGGTTTCCAGGAGATTACGCGATTCTTCTTCCTGGAAGTAAAGATTGCTGTTGCGTGTGACGCGAAACGCCGCCTTCGATAGGATCTCGTAACCGCGGTACATGCCTGCCGCGTTGCGCTCAATCAAATCATGCAGGAATACATAGTCGTGTGTGCCTGGGGCTGAGGGGAGCGCCACCAGACGAGGCAGCGCGCGCGGCACCGTGACCACGCCCAGCACCGGACCGGGAGATCCTCTGCGTTTGCGCCGCAGAAGCAGCGCGATACACAAAGCCTTGTTCAGGACGCGGGGAAACGGATGGGCCGGGTCGATGGTAATGGGCGTAAGTAGCGGATCGACCTCAGTCTGGTAGAAGGCGGTGGCTGCCTTGCGGGCTGCGTCGTCCATTTCGTCCCAGTTCAGGACGCGCACTCCGGCCGAGCGCAGCGCGGGCAGCAACTGGTGATTCCAGCATGCATATTGCGAGGCCACAAAGGTGTGCATGCTCTTGTTAATTGCTGCCAACGATTGTTCAAGCGTGACGCCATCGTCATCGGTCTCGGAATAGCCATCCTCAATGCGCTGCAGGATGCTGGCGATGCGAATTTCGACGAATTCATCGAGGTTGCTGGCTGTAATAGCGAGGAATTTCACTCGCTCCAGCAGAGGATTTGTCGCGTCCTGCGCCTCTTCCAGTACGCGCCGATTAAAATCTAGCCAGGATTCATCTCGACCGATGAATCGGCTTTGCTTCCGAGTTTGCGATCGAGGCATAGATTCGAGGCTCAGCGATTCGGGTTCAATGGTCTGGACGGATTGTCCTGACTGTCCAAACCATAGTTTAGCGATTTTAGAAGACTTCATTGATTGTTCTATCTTTGCGATGTCAACAGAGAATAAAAACTGCGAGGTGAGATTACTCTGCCCAATCGATCCGGGTCTCCCCGCGCGATCCCAGCGCCGCCGAGCAATCCCGAATGCCAGTTGACTCCCGGCGGCGGCTGCATGAGGATGAAGATAAGACGGAGGAGGCCTTAATGGTTGACAGCGATTGTGAGGGCGGACAGGTGAAGGCACAGGATGCAGTAGTTGAGCTGTACCAGCTTGCGGCGCTGATGCTCGGTGATGAATCGCAGGCCGTAGAGTTGGTGGAGGATACAGTCGCACAAGCCAACATTGATCCCTGCGCAGAAGCGGATGCCTCTATACGCGCTGCCCGGCAGAATCTGGTGGAGACGGCAGTTGCACGTCTGAGCCAGGCTGATCCCAAGGCCTTCGAAGCGCCCACACTTTCCGGCGAACTCAGTGGTGGCTGCATCGAGGATGATGACCTTTCGTCGACTGGAATCTCGACCAGCCAACTGGCAGAAATGCTCAGCGATCCGGGCCGGCACACCCTGCGCGGCTGGCTGAATATGCTTCCCGTGGCGCAGAGAGCAATCTTTGTGGAGCGGGCCATTCTGGGGTGGGATAATGCCGCTGCCGCAGCCTCTCTGAGCAAGGCCGCTGCCCGCAACTGGCAGCCGCGACAGGTTAGCGAGATGTTTCGCCAGGCTTTGTGCTCGCTGGCAACCTCGCTGGTACACGCTGTTGCTGCTCAGGCTTGAATTCTGATCTGAAGCAGACCAAGTCAAGCCTTCCGGGAATCCCTTTAGCTTTGGAGAACCCGGGTTGTGACCGCCTTGCTTAGTCTTTTTTTTGAATACTTTCTGCCGCTCAGGCATCCAAAACGACGTAACCTGAGAATGACCTTTGAGCGTTTGGGACCCTATGTATCCTGGAGCGCATTCCTCAAGATGGAGTGTTTTTCGTGTTGAAGGCAAGTTCTTGCGGCCGGAGAGTGTTTGTGTCTTCTGGCTCGCTTTACGCCGCGCTTCTGCTGGCAATGGCTAGCCCTGCGGCGCATGCTTTTCAGTTAGGACAGAGCGGCGGCGGAAGCGCGGCACCGTCTTCGCCGCCCCTGCAGGTCGTGCAGCCGCAGATCAACAGCACGACCTTTCAGGGAAGCGAGACGAGCGAGAAGCCGGTCAACGGCGTTCTTCCTTTGTCGCTCGACGAGGCGATTGCGCGCGGGCTGAAGTACAACCTTGGCCTGATTCTCACCAGCCAGAGCGGCCAGTCGGCTCACGGCCAGCAGCTTACCGAGCTACAGTCGCTCCTGCCTACAGTGGATGCCAACTTGCAGGAGTCGGTACAGCAGACTAATCTTCAGGCCGAGGGTCTCCGTGGACCGGGATTTCCGACGATCATTGGACCTTATGGATATACAGACCTACGTGCATCGCTTAAGTGGTCGCTGCTGAATTTATCCGCACTGCAGAACTACCTGGCCTCGAAGCACAACTTTGAAGGCACGAAGCTTTCGGTTTACGACGCGCGGGACATGGTGGTGCTGACTGTGGGCAACGCCTACCTGACCTGCATTGCCGATAAGAGCCGCATTGACCAGGCGCAGGCGCAGGTTAATACGTCAAGAGTTTCGTTGAATCAGGCCGTTGATAACCACCAGGCGGGCACTGCGCCGCTGCTGGATGAGCTACGAGCACGGGTTGACTATCAGACTCAGCAACAGGCGCTGATTGACGCGCAGAATACTTACGCCAAAGATAGGATTGCGCTGGCGCGAGCCATAGGCCTGTCCCTTGAGCAGAGATTTAAACTGACCAGTCAGGAACCCTATGCACCGCTCGATAATCTTGATGCAGATGATGCTGTGAAGCAGGCGCTTGCCGCCCGCAGCGATCTTAAGGCATTACGCGAGCAGGTTGCCGCTGCCGAGCATGCACGCAAAGCGGCGACCGACGAGCGCCTTCCGGTGATCAGCTTCAGTGGAGACTACGGCGACATCGGTGTCAATCCGGCGAATTCGCATGGGACCGGCGATGCAACCGGGAATCTCGATGTTCCGGTCTTTGAAGAAGCCAGGCTAAGGGGCGACGCGAAAGAGGCCCAGTCGCAGCTTGACCAGGAACGTGCGCGGTTGAGTGACCTGCAGGGCCAGATCAGCGCGGATGTGCGCGACAGCATTCTTGATATTCAGGCTGCGGAGAAGCAGGTTGAGGTGTCGCGCAGTAATGTGGCGCTGGCACGCGAAGCGTTGACCGAAGCCCAGGAACGATACAAGGCAGGCGTGGATAATAACCTGGCTGTGTCGCAGGCGCTGTCAGCGTTGACCCAGGCCGACAATCAATATGTGGACAGCCTCTACCAGCACAATGTCGCGAAGCTCTCACTTGCTCGCGCGCTGGGTGTGGCTGGCAATGATTACAGGAAATACGTGGGAGGAAAGTAACTGTGGCGGACGAAATTCCCGATCAGAACAGCAAGGCGCAGAATCAAAGTGCGCAAAAGAGCGGAGGAAGGCCGGACCCTGAGCCTACCGATCCTGGCCCAAAGTCGCGCCGCAGGTTCCTCATCCTCGGCGTGGTGACGATCCTGGTGGTGGGAGCGGTGCTTTTCTGGTGGCACTCCACTTACTACGAGGATACGGACGACGCGCAGGTTAACGGACATCTCATCCAGATCAGCTCTCGCATCGCCGGCAACGTGATCAAGGTCGACGTCGACGAGAACCAGTTCGTCGAGAAGGGCACGGTGATTGCACAGCTCGACCCGACCGATTTTCAGACTGCGGTCCAGCAGGACGAGGCCAATCTGGCCAGCGCCGAGGCAGCCTATGAGGCTGCGCGCGTCAATGTGCCGGTAATCCACGTCAATACGGGCTCGACGTTGTCGTCTGCTGGCGCTGATGTTTCCGGTGCGCGGGCGGCAGTGGCTCAGTCGCAGAGACAGCTCCAGGCGGCGGAGGCAGCTGTAGCGCAGGCCAAGGCCAATTCGATCAAGTCGCAGCTAGACCTTGAGCGGTACACGCCCCTGGTGGAGAAGGACGTAATCTCGAAACAGCAGTATGATGCTGCGGTTGCCGCCGCGGACGGGAACAAGGCAGCGCTGGCCCAGGCTGAAGCGAATCTGCAAGGCGCGCAGGACGGCGTGCGCATTGCCCACGATCGCGTAACGCAAGCGCAGGCCAGTCTTCAGACTGCGCAGACCGGTCCGCAGCAGGTCGCTATTCAGAAGGCGAAGGCGGACCAGGCGGCGGCTATGGTGCAGCAGGCACAGGCAGAGCTGGACCAGGCGAAGCTCAACCTGAGCTACACGAAAATCGTGGCTCCGGAGGCTGGAATTATTACCCGCAAGAGCGTGGAAGTCGGCCAGAACGTGAGCGTCGGCCAGAACATGATGACACTGGTTTCGCTGGATGATATCTGGGTTACGGCAAACTTCAAGGAAACGCAGCTGGATCACATGCGTGCCGGGCAGCCGGTGACGATCAGCGTAGATGCCTACGACGGACGCAAGTATGACGGCAAGGTTACGCAGATTGGCGGCGCAACCGGGTCTGTGCTTAGCCTTTTCCCGCCGGAGAACGCTACCGGGAACTATGTGAAAGTCGTGCAGCGCGTTCCAGTTCGCATTGACTTTACCAACCCTAACCAGATCGCTAACCATTTGCTTCGGCCCGGGATGTCGGTTGAGCCCAAGGTGAGAGTGAAAGATTAAAATCCGCCCCGCTTCCAGGATTGGAAGCGTGATTCCTTATCCGCTGCTGCCCTTGCCGCATCCAAAGAGTCTGGAGGAATTTGTAATGAGCACCACTGCTTTGAAAGAAGTCTCTCCCAAAAGCTCCGACCACGTCAGCCCTCGCTGGAAACAGAATGCCAAGCCGATCCAGAAGTTCGGAACAGTCATCCGGAGCCTGCCGATCGGCATTGATGAGAAGGTGCGCACCGAGGTGTGCGAGCAGCTGAACCTGATGCTGGCTGACACATCCAGCTTGCGCGATCTTTATAAGAAGTCGCACTGGCAAGTCGGCGGACCTACGTTTTATCAGCTTCATCTCCTTTTTGATAAGCACTTTGGCGAGCAGGTCGAGCTGGTCGATCTGCTCGCCGAGCGCATCCAGACGCTGGGTGGCGTGAGCGTGGCGATGGCACATGACGTTGCTGAGCTTACCCGGCTAGAGCGTCCTCCGCGCGACCGCGAAGAGGTTCCGGTGCAGATTTCGCGAGTCCTGGAGGCTCACGAGTCGATCATTCAGCATGCCCGCGCACTGGCGAAAAGGGCGCAGGACCTGGGCGACGACGGAACCAATGATCTACTGATCAGCGAGGTGGTTCGCACGAATGAGCTGCAGGTGTGGTTCATCAGCGAGCATCTGGTTGAGATGCCGCTGGTTCATGCAAAATAAACACCTTTCAGTTTGAGCCCACGGGCCGGATTGCCATGCGATCCGGCCTTTGGTTTTTGGAATCATTTCCAGGAACCGAATTCCCTCCAAGTACATCTTCTCTATAGTTATTCTTGTAGTCTGAAAGCCCACGTCATGCCGATCGCGATCAGTTTTTTCCTCAAATACGGCTACTTTATTCTTTTTCTCTGGGTTCTTGTGGAGCAGCTTGGTGTTCCGGTGCCGAGCGTGCCGATTCTGCTGACGGCGGGGACGTTGACGGCCACGCACAAGATGAATCTGCCGCTGGTGCTGGTGGCCATTGTTTTTGGCAGCCTGATCAGCGACAGCCTTTGGTACTGGATGGGCAAGAAGTACGGCGGAGCGGTGGTGAAGCTGCTTTGCCGCTTGTCCATGGAGAGCAATACGTGCGTGCGGCGCACGGAGGGCTACTTTACGAAACATGGCGCGAGCGCGCTGCTGGTGGCGAAGTTCCTTCCCGGGTTCGGATCCGTTGCGGCGCCGATTGCCGGGCAGACGGGGATGGCCTACCGGCTTTTTGCGGTATATGACACGGCCGGAATTCTGCTGTGGGCTCTTAGCTTTACTCTGGGCGGACGGTTCTTCGGCGATGTGCTGAAGCGGCATCCGAATGCGCTGGCGTGGGTTGCACAGTTTGGGTTCCTGCTGTTCGTCCTCCTTTTGCTGGCGTTCTTTATCTGGCGTTTCTTTCGACAGCGGGCATTTCTGCGCGAGATTCGCATGGCCCGAATGGAGCCGCACGAGCTTAAAGAGATGTTGGAGCGGGGGCAGCCGGTGTATATCGTCGATCTGCGGCATCCGCTGGACTACCTGCCCGACCCGAGGACGCTGCCGGGGGCGGTACTGTTGTCTCCGGACAAGCTGATGGCGCATTGCTCGGAGATTCCCCGGGATAGGGACGTGGTGCTGTTCTGTACCTGCCCGAGCGAGGCGACCTCGGCCAAGATGGCCCTGGCCATCCGGAAGATGGGTGTTTACCGCGTGCGTCCGCTGCTGGGGGGCTTTGATGAGTGGAAAAAGCTGGGGTATCCGCTGGAGGATATTGCTCCGACGGCGGCGTGATTCATTGATTCTGTTGGGTTTTCAGGTAGATCGTGCTGTTGTATCTCATTGATTCCGTGATGGTTTCTTAGGTGCTTCTGGGCTTGGAGGCGGCTTGCGGGTGGGGCGGAGCCTGTTCCCTCCGCTCCGCCTCGTTTTGATTGTGTAATGGGCATGAAAGAACTTATGTTTTTATGCCTTTTGTTAACTCATTGATTCTGTTGAGTTTTCAGACATATTGTCCTGACTAACTCATTGATTTTGTGAGGTTTTCCAGGATTCCTTCCGGATCTGAGCCTTGGTTTTGTGGGCCGAGTGGCTCCGAGAACTCCGATTTATTTGGATTGCCCCCTACTTTCACTATACCAATTTGGGGTAATTCAGCCGCAAAGGGAAGTGATTGCAGAGATTGGAGTTAGATGTTGGCAGAGCTTGACAGGCGTTTGCCGGCGGCGGAGGCAGGAAATCGGGGTCGATCTTTCGGGAAAAGTGGCAGGTAGCTGTGCTACTCTCCTCAAGCGTAGGGAGTATCGCTGCATGGCCTGGACCGAGACCTTCTTCTGTAATGTTTGCAACAAAGCCAAGAGCGAGGAAGCCGATGACTGGTGGCTGGCCTGGGAGGAGTCGATGTCTCCGACGCCCAAGGTGGAGCAGCCGGTGTTGAAGGTGACGCACTGGAACGAGTTTCTTTCGCATGACGCGGCGGTGAAGCATTTGTGCGGAGCGCGGTGCGCGCAGACGCTGCTGGACCGGTGGATGCATACGACCGGGGACTAGGCGGCGGTCCAGTTCATTTGAAACGTGGCGATGATGCGCTCCGCGAGATTTGACGTAAGGGCGTTTCTGAGGACTAAACAGGAACATAAGTCAGCCGAATCACGTCCTCGCCAATTCGATCGCTGGTCGCAAGGCGAAGTGGAGGCCGGGGGCCGACGAAGAATGGTTTGCCGCGACCCAGCACGATGGGGTGGAGGTAGATTCGATATTCATCAATCAGACCAAGGTCAGTCAGGCTTCCTGCTAAGTTTGGCCCGGCAACTTCCATCTCGCCAGCCAGATCAGCCTTCAGCTTACGTACCACCGCTTCGATATCATCCGCGACAAGCGTTGCATTGGGGCCGACCGTCTTCAAGGAGCGCGACACAACCCACTTTGGTTGCTTTCGCCACGCCGCCGCGAAGTCCTGAAACTCCGGAGCCCACTCAGGATGATCTTCATCCCAAACACGCATCACTTCATACATGCGGTGACCGTATACCATGCCTGCCAGACCGCGCACTTGCTCGATGAAGTGCTGGAAAAGCGTGGGACCTGGCGCAAATTTCTGGTGGTCGACATAGCCGTCCAAGGACTGGTTCAATTCATACACGAATTTCGCCACTCTATAAGACCTCCGCCGCAGACTCTTAGAAATAGCTTACGCGGACATTACACAGAAATGAGGCCGGATCCGATCTGCGTGGCCACATTGTCGGTCGGACAACCCGCAACCAGATATCCAGAAGGCGACGGCTTCCGTTTACAAATCCGCGTCAGTTGGCGATATCGGGGCAATGCGCTCATCCATTCCCGTGCTTCGATCCAGAATTCAATCAAGGCCCGCGTTGCCGGGCATCATTTGCGCCAGCGACACCGCCTCTCATGCGCATCGCCGCTTCCGGCGCATTTCTTGCTTGTGCTTTCTGCGAATTAGTATGGAGGGTGCGCGGGCGGGTTTGGGGCGCAGGGGATTCTATTGGCATACGACGACCTTAGAGAGTGGATCAAGGCGCTGGAGAAGGCGGGCGAGTTGAAGCGCGTTCGCGAGGAAGTGGATCCGGTGCTGGAGATGGCCGAGATTACGGACCGGGCTTCGAAGATGGGCAGGCGGGGTGCGGGGAAGCTCGGGGGCCATACTCCGGGTGGTCCGGCTTTGCTGTTTGAGAACGTCAAGGGGTATCCCGGGACGGCGGTGCTGATGAACCAGTTTGGCAGCGAGCGGCGGATGAAGCTGGCGCTGCGGGTGGATTCGCTGGATGAGGTTGCGGGGCGGATTCGGGCTCTGCTGGAGGTGAAGTCTCCGGAGGGGTTTCTTGAAAAACTGAAGATGCTGCCGGTGCTGGCGGAGGTGGGGAAGTTTTTTCCCAAGACGGTGGCGGCGAAGGATGCCCCGTGCAAGCAGGTGATTTTGCGGGAAGGCTTCAGCCTGCTGGATTTTCCGGTGTTGCAATGCTGGCCGCTGGATGGCGGGCGGTTTATCACGCTGCCGTGCGTGGTGACGCGCGATCCTAAGACGGGCAAGCGCAATGTGGGGATGTATCGCATGCAGGTGTATGACGGGCAGACGACGGGCATGCACTGGCAGCGGCAGAAGAATGCGGCGGAGCACTTGCGGGAGCGGCTGCGGGCGGCGGCGGGTGAGTCGGCGGCGGCGCATGTAATGGTGATGGCGGAGACGGCGGGCGGGACTACGAACATGGCTCCTGGGAACATGCCCCCGGGCAAGATTGCTCTGGGGAATGTGAAAGATGACCGGCTGGAGGTTGCGGTGGCGATCGGGACGGATCCGGCGACGACGTTTGCGGCGATTGTGCCGGCTCCGCCGGAGGTGGAGGAGTTTTTGATTGCCGGATTTTTGCGGCAGAAGCCGGTGGAGCTGGTGAAGTGCGAGACGGTGGAGCTTGAGGTTCCGGCGCAGGCGGAGATTGTGCTGGAGGGCTATGTGAAGCTGGATGAGCTGCGGATGGAGGGTCCGTTTGGCGACCATACCGGCTTTTACACGATGGAGGAGGAGTATCCGGTGTTTCACATTACCTGCATTACCCACCGCAAGGACCCGGTGTATGCGGCGACGATTGTGGGCAAGCCTCCGATGGAAGACGCGTGGATGGGCAAGGCGGTGGAGCGGATCTTTTTGCCGTTGATGCGGCTGACGCTGCCGGAGATTGTGGACATCAACCTGCCCGTGGAGGCGGTGTTCCATAACCTGATGATTGTTTCAATCAAGAAAAGCTATGCGGGGCAGGCGCGGAAGGTGATGCACGGCATCTGGTCGATGGGCCAGGCGATGTTTACGAAGTGCGTGATTGTAGTGGACGAGGACTGCGATGTGCAGGATGTGGGCGAGGTGACGCTGCGGGTGGCGAATAATATCGATCCGGAGCGGGATATTCAGTTCACGCTGGGGCCGGTGGATTCGCTGGACCACTCGTCGCGGATGCGGAATTATGGCAGCAAGATGGGGATTGACGCGACGCGGAAGTGGGCGGCGGAGGGGTTCGCGCGGCCATGGCCTCCGATGATTGAAATGGATGCGGCTACGAAGGCGCGGGTGGACGCGATCTGGGCGAAGCTGGGGCTGGACTGAAGAACATCCGCCGATTTTTTGTGCGAGAGATTCGTGCGCGGGAGATTCGCGGACATGCGAGTAGCGACGGAGTGCGGTTGTCGATTCTCGATGATGCAATTCAGAGCTGTATACTTGAAGTATGTCGATTGTTCGCAATATTGCCGCCATCAGCAAGGGCATGAGCATCACCTTCCGGGAGATGTTCCGGCCGACCGAAGTGGAGAATTATCCGGATGGCCCGGGGCCTGCGCGCGGGGCAGTGTTGCAGGAGCGCTTTCGCGGAGCGCATGTGCTGCAGCGCGATGAGAACGGGCTGGAGAAGTGCGTGGCGTGCTTTTTGTGCGCGGCGGCGTGCCCTTCGAACTGCATCTACATTGAAGCCGCGGACAACACGGCGGAGAAGCGGATTTCGAGCGCGGAGCGCTATGCGAAGGTCTATAACATCGACTACAACCGGTGCATCTTCTGCGGGTATTGCGTTGAGGCTTGCCCGACGGACGCGATCACGCATGGCCACGGGTTTGAGCTGGCCAGCCTGAACGCGACGAATCTGGTGATGCGCAAGGAAGATATGCTGGTTCCGACGGTGGGCATGCCGGGCGAGTTGGCGGCGCACTCGGATTCACTGAAGTAGCTCAGGGCGGGAATTCTTCCTGTTCGAGTCGCAAGCACTGTATTCCATTGCTGGAGATTGCCTTTTCCCGTACGAAGGGCTTTGATTCTGCGCCTGATTTCGCCCGAAGCGGAGCACGGATGCTGCCGCGATTGCTCCTCCGCAAGCAAAATCCCCGCTTGTGATAAACCTGCTATGCTTGCGCAGGATGAGCCCGGAACCCTACAGTATTTTGCACGTTTGCAGCCGCGAATCGGTGGTTGGCCTGCGCGATCAGATCCTCAAGCTTCATGGCTATTACGTTGATTCGACGCTTTCGCTAGAGGAGGCTCTGCGACTGGCGGAGGCGCGCGATTACTCCCTGGCGTTGATCGACGTGGAAGGCAACGGGCGCATAGCGATGGCGGAGAAGCTCTGCGGGGAGATCAAAACGCGGAAGCCGGGCCAAAAAGTGGTGTTTATCTGCAACTACCGGGTGTCGGCGGAGACGGACTGCCCGGACGAGATTATCCGGGCGGAGTTCAATCCCCGCGTGATGCTTGAGGGACTCAGTTCTTTCCTCGAAGGCTGAACGCCCGGGGCTGCTGCAGCATTGAGTTAACCGTTGCGACTCTACCCGGCTTGTTTCTGTTCCGCCTTGAGGATTGCTGTGCGAATGGCTTTCTCGTGCAGGAGGAGTTCGTTGGCCTGGAACTGACGATTGGCGTGGAACCATTGTTGCACGGCATTGTCTTCGAGCAGATTGAGAATTGCCATGAGTGCCATGCCCTGATGGTGCGCCATCCATTCGCGAACCAATACCGGATTTTTTGTGGATTCGGAGAAGTCGGCGGATTCATAAAAGCCGTAGGCCCCGGTCCATCCTGCTTCATCCATGCGATGGAGGTTGCGGAGAGCCTCGGTTGGGTCGACGCCGAGGGCAAGGAATGTGGAGTAGGGCGAGATTACGGGGCCGGCGATGGCGTCCCACTTGAGCGAAATCTGGGGAATACCGAAGGCCTGATAGTGGTAGTGACCGTGGTCGTCGGTCTTCCCGTAGCCGGATTCGGAGATGCCCCAGGGAATGCGGAGAGGGCGCGCGAACTGACGCTGGATTTCGACGGCGGCGGTGAGGGAGCACGAGACGAGCGTGTCGGGGTAGCTGCGCATCCAGAGCGAGGGCATGAGGTACTCGAACATGGTGCCGGTCCAGGAGAGCAGAATGAAGTGGCCGAAGGCGGAGACGTGCGTACGCGCCATTTTGAACCAGCCCTGCTGCGACAGCTCGCCGCGCGAGACGGCGATGAAGGTGGCGATGCGGGCCTCGGAGGCAAGCATGTCATAGCAGGCGGAGTGGAGCTTTTCGCCGGTGACGTCATAGCCGATGGAAAGGAGCTGGCGGTCCTTCAGGACGAGGAAGGCGAACTCCATGTCTTCGGCTTTGCGGAATGCTTCCTCGGAGAGTGCGTTGATTGTTGTGGCGAGATTGGTCAGGCGTTCGCGTACGTCGGGGAGTTCGGCGCGCAGTTTTTCGACGAGCACGCTGTGGCCGGAGTTATCTTCCGTGGTGTTGAGCGTGGCCCAGGCCCGGGAGAGGCGATATTCGAGCTGCTCGGCGAAGGCTGCGGCGCCTTCGAGTGTGGGGAATAGATCTTCGTGGCGGAGGCCGAGGGCCCGGATCTCACGAATTGGCGCGAATTCGGGCAGGAGCCACGGGAGGTAATCGGTGATGAGGGAGGCGATGGCGCGGAGGCGGGCGCGGGCTTCGTGGAGCCACCAGGCCGATTCGTCGGATATGGGCCGGGTATAGGCAGGGATGGCAGCGAATGCGGGCAGTTCGGCGGTGGCGAGGGTCCAGGAGCACCAATCGAGCAGAGTTGCCTGCGCGTTGGGCAGCGGATGCGATGCGATTTCGCGGGAGATTCCTTTTTGCGACTGCAGCAGGTGCCAGTGGGTTTCTATTCCGTGAAAGAGGGCGGGAGGGAGCAGAGGAGCGCGGAGCAGGCTCTCGGTTCCCATACGCAGGGTGTAGAGCGACGCGGCGAGGTTTCCGCTGTCGACGGAGGAGACGGTGATGGGCTGGAGCGGTTTGAGCGTTTGCGTGTCGTACCAGTTGTAGAGATGGCCGCGGTACTTTGGGAGGCGGTCCATGGCGGCGAAGCTTTGACGTGTGAGCGCGACGAATTCGGGAACGGTGAGGAAGCCGAGGGCGACGGCGGCCTGACGGGCGTTGAGGAGCAATCCGAAGTTAGTGGGCGATACACGCGGTGCTTCGAAGAGCTCCTTTTCCTCGACATTGTCGGGGATGAAGAAGTTGTGGCGAGCTCCTCCGTACTCATGAAAGAAGCGCCAGACGCGCAGGGCGTGCCGGCGCAGAAAGGCTTCTTCGCGCGCGTTGATGCGCTGCTGTTCTTCGCGCGGCGGATGGTTGAGCCAGAGGGTGATTCCGTTGGCGAATCCCCAGAGGATGAGGATGGGCAGCGCGACGAGGATGGAGCGGGGGTGGGTGAAGAGGATGACGATGGCGATGGCGAGGGCGAAGGCGGAGGTTGCGGCGAGGTATCGATCGACGGGCGTGGTTTTTGCCTTGGAGGATTCTGCTTCAGCGGCGGTTTCCCACTCGAGCAAACGCTGGCCGGTGACGAAGCGGCGGATGAGCGAGCGTACGATGGCGTCGATGGAGAACATGGTCTGGTGCGGCAGGAAGGCGAGGTTCAGGATGGTGATGAAGAGGGATTGCCAGAGGCCGTTGCGGACTTCGCTGACGCTGCCGGGCTGCTCGCTGAATGTGGCGCGGGCGAGCCCGAAGGCGAACTGCACCAGGGTTGGCGCGACGAGCAGGAGGAGCGTGACGGCGGTCCAGTAGAGCGCGCCTCCGGGAAGGCCGAGCCAGCCAGCGACGAGGAGGATGAGGGTGAACGGCTCGACGAGCGAGCGGCGAAGATTGTCGAAGATCTTCCAACGGGAGATGGTGGAGATGGGATTGCGGACGAAGTGGCCGGTCTCGTCGGGCACGCGGCTGAAGAGCCATTGCGCAATCTGCCAGTCGCCACGCACCCAGCGGTGCTGGCGGCGGGTGTAGGCGCTGTAGTGGGAGGGGTAGTCGTCGATGATTTCGATGTCGGTGGCGAGCCCGGCGCGGGCGTATGCTCCCTCGATGAGGTCGTGGCTGAGGAGGGAGTTGCGCGGAAAGCGCTTGTCGAGGACGGCGTGCAGAGCGTGAACCTCGTAGATGCCTTTGCCGGTGAAGCTGCCTTCGCCGTAGAGATCCTGATAAGCGTCGGAGACGGCGCGGGTGTAGATGTCGAAGCCGGTTTGTCCGGAGTAGAGGGCGGCGAGACGCGAGCGGGAGGCCGAATGCACGCTGACGCCGACGCGCGGCTGGAGGATTCCGTAGCCGGCGGTTACGATGCGGCGCTCGGGATCGATGATGGCACGGTTGAGGGGGTGGGCCATTGCGCCGACCATGGCGGCGGCGGTGCCGCGCGGGAGCTGGGTGTCCGAGTCGAGAGTGATGATGTATTGCACCTTTGAGAGGATGGCCAGATTGCCGGTCTTTACGGGGAAAGCGTCGAAGACTCCGCGGAGATATTTGTTGAGATCGAGGAGTTTGCCGCGCTTGCGCTCCCAGCCCATCCATACGCCCTGGCGGGCGTTAAAGATGCGATGGCGGTGGAGCAGGAAGAAGGATCCGCGCTTTGTGGACACGGGGTAGCGCGCGTTGAGGTCGTCGATGAGATGCATGGCGAGATCGACGAGGGGGTCGCTGTCATTTTCGCGGGGTCGAGTGACGGAGTCGGGCAAGTCGGTGAGCAGGGCGAAGTGCAGATGGGGGTCGGGGTTGGCGAGGAAGCGAATCTCAAGCTCGGCGACGAGCTCGCGTACCTGCTTTTCATTCATCAACAATGCGGGGACAGCGACGAGGGTGGTGTAGTCGGCGGGAATTCCTTCGCTGAAGTCGAGTTTGGGCAGAGAGGCGGCCTTGAAGATGGCCGTTACTGTGTTGTTGACGAAGTCGACGGCGCTTTGCGTGGCGGGCAGCAGGAGGACGATGAAGGCGAAGGTGAGTCCGCCGAAGATGGAGTAGTTGGGGATGAGCGGGATGAGGATGGCGGCGATGAACAGGACGGAGAGGATTTCGATGCCGCCGATGTAGAAATCGTCGGCATTGCGGCGGATGAATGAGCGCAGGCGGTCGATGACGCGAGGGCGGTAGCCGATTCTGGTGGTGAGAGATGGGAAGCCACGATCGATGAGGTAGTAGCCGACGTGAGCGCGGCGGAGATAGAGCCTGGGGTCTTCGATGGAATGCTGTTGCGCCTGCTGGGCAAGTTCGAGGGCGATTTGCGCGACCCGGGTTTCGGAAGAGTTAGAGTGGCGCGCGATTTGGGCGATCCGTTTCCGGTAGCTCTCGCGGCTGTTGAAGTCCATGGCGGGGTAGGCGCGTGCGGGGTCCTGCCGCAGGACAGCATCGAAGACGACGAGCGGCTCCATGAGGGAGAGCCAGTCGGCATGGCCGAGTTCGCGGAGACTTTTAATGCGCGTGGTCAACAGCTCGGACGTGGCTGCCTCGGGCGATTGGGGCGCAAAGAGCATGGCGTTGGCCTGCGCGAGGATCGACTCGAGCAGCGTGAATTTGAGAAAGGATGGGAGCGCCCACAGCTCATCCAGCTCTAAGGGATCATTGCGCTGCGCGGCTTCCACGTAGATACGCAGAGCCGAGCCGTTCCATACGGAGTGCGCGGCGTCAAGATACGCGCGGGCCAGCACCACGTCCCGGGGCTCATCGGCTATGCGCGGGAGGTGCAGGATTTTCTGGCGGATGGAGGCGATTTCGTTGATCGCGGAGCGCAGGAGGCGGGGATTTTCACGCAGTTCGAGTAGCGGGCGGGGGCTTTCAGGCGTGAGGTTGTGAAGTTCCTCATGAAGCGCGCCGAGGGCAGCCCTGGTTTTCTCGATGGTTTCCAGAAAGGGAGGCGAGCCGGGGGGGCGATGCGCGATGCTCCATGGCGTGGAGGCCGCGAGCGCATGCGCGTGGAGGTCTTCGGCGCGAAGGCCGGCACTGTCGAAGATGAGTTGATCTATCTCAGGAACCTGATATGTCATGCCTCTCCGTCAACGATAGCTTGCGGCCTGCATCTCGAACATACTTGCATAGCGGCCGCCGAGGGCGATGAGCTGCTGGTGTGTGCCTTCTTCGACGAGCCTTCCGCCCTCTAACACTACGATGCGGTCGGCCATGCGCACGGTGGAGAAGCGGTGCGAGATGAGCAATGCCATTTTGCCGGTGGTCAATTCCGCGAAGCGCTCGAAGACCTCCAGCTCGCTCTTTGCGTCGAGGGCGGCGGTTGGCTCGTCGAGCACGAGCAGCTGCGCGTCGCGCAGATAGGCGCGGGCGAGAGCGATCTTCTGCCATTCGCCGCCGGAGAGATCGACCCCGCCCTCGAAGCGGCGGCCGAGCATCTGGTCGTAGTGGGCGGGCATTTTCTCGATGACCCCTTGAGCGAGGCTTTTTTGGGCGGCGATCTCGATCTCCTCTTCGGAGTGGGGCAGTTCGACGCGTCCGATGGCGATGTTTTCGCGAGCGGTCATTTCGTAGCGCATGAAGTCCTGAAAGATGACTCCGATTTCCTGATGCAGATCGTCGAGATCGTATTCGCGCAGGTCGACGCCGTCGAGGAGGATTTCTCCCTCGGTTGGATCGTAGAGGCGCGTGATGAGTTTTACGACGGTGGTCTTGCCCTGTCCGTTTTCGCCGATGAGAGCGATGCGTTCGCCGGGCTTGAGGGAGAAGTTGAAATCTTTGAGGACGCGGCGGGTGGTTCCGGGATAGGCGAAGGAGACGTTGCGGAACTCGAAGCCGCGCCGGATAGGACGCGGCGCGGGCAGGGCGTCAGGCTTGGATTGAACGGTCGGCTTCATCTCAAAGAAAGCGATGAGGTCGGTGAGGAACAGGGCCTGATCGGCGATTCCGGAAGCAGTGGAGAATGCCTGCTGGAAGTTGCTTTGCGCCTGCTGGATGGCCACCGTGACCAGGGTGAAGGCTCCGATGGTTGGATAGTGCCCGGTCAGGGCTTCGTAAATGGCGAAGACGTAGGCGCCATAATAACCGCAGGTACTGATGAGCGAGAGTAGGCCACCCCAGAGCAGCTTGCGGCGGTTGAACGCGACATCCTGATCGTAGATTTTCTTTGAAAGCGACTTGAAGCGGTTGGTGAGGAATTCGCTGAGGTTGAAGAGCTTGAGTTCTTTTGCGGCTTCTTTGCTGCCGCCGACCTGGCGCAGATAATCCATCTGGCGCTTGGCCGGGGTCTGACCAAAATTTTTCGCATAGCCGAGAAATGCGAAATGGGTTTCTCCGAAGAATGACGGCAACACCCCGGCGAGGAGTGGAATGATCATCAGAGGTGAGCGGTAGATGAGGACGACGCTCCATTGCAGGGTGAGGATGACCTGCTGGAAGAGGCGACCCATCTGCTGAATCAGTGCGAGGCGATCGGTGGCCTGCACGCGAGCGCGCTCCAGCCGGTCGTAGAATTCAGGATTCTCGTAGGTCGTGAGGTCGAGTTGCGCGGCCTGCTGCATGACGCGCACGCTGACGTGATAGGTATAGCGGTCGGCGAGCATCTGGTCGGTATAGTCGATGGCGCGGCTGAAGATTCCCAGAAGCAGAGCCAGGCCGGTCTCTGCGGCGACCAACCACCAGAAATAAGAGAACTGGGGCTGGTGCTGAAGCGCACGAGCGACGCCGGTTACGATTTTGGCGGCGACGATGGCGATGAGCAGGCTGAGCGCCGGGACAACGACGCGAAGAATCAGACCCCAGGTGACGACGGAACGGCCCGATTCCCACAGAATCCTGAGCACGGCGGGAACGTTGCGGAGTGCGTGGATGCGGTCCGCCCAGGCTTTGTGGGATCCAGATTGAGGGTTTTTACTCATGCGGCAGGTGTAATCAGTGTTGGATGGCCAGCAGCCGGGTCGAGTTGTGCCGCTTGCCTGGTGCGCCCCCGCTCAGAGAGCGCGAACTGCAGGGGATGCTACTTCAGAATGGCATTATAGCCATCATTGAGCAGCTTGGCGCGCATGACTTTCGCCTGGTCCCGGGTAGCGAACGGTCCGATCTGCACGTGGAGCAGATTGTCATCCGCTTGACTGCGCACGGAGGCGCTGTAGCCGAGTTTTTGGAGCGCGGATACGAGAACATCCGCATCCTGGCGATGCGAAACGGCTGCGATCTGGACCATGATGGATGCGGACGGATTGGCCGCTGCGGGAATGGGATATGCCGCAGGCGTGGCTTTGGCGGGCGTTGACGGATTGTAAGAAGTTTGCGTGGGCTGGACCGGAGCGAGGCCGGCTGTGCTGGCAGGTTCGGCCGCTGGCGGCGGCACAGGAGCGGCGGCGGTTGGCTTGGACTGCGGCGTTGCTGCGGCGGAGTTCGACGTGGTTGGTTCTTCAACAACAGTGTTGACGGAAGAAGGCGACGTTGTTTCGGGGACCTCGGGAGCGGCTTGTGGCGACGCTGCTGCCCTGGCGGCGTTGCCTCTGCCTAAGGAGTAGCCGAAACCGAAGAAGACTCCGCAGACCAGGACCAGCCCGAAGAATATGCCCAGGATGGAGCGTGTTCCGAGCGTGATTTCGGTGTCGGAGTGTTCGAGGTCTTCGGATTCGCGGTAATTCTTCATTCTGATTTCTTTGACGGCTCAAGCGGAGCGGGAGGGTTGGCGGGGGAAACGAATTTTCCGAGGAGCGAGATCATCTCGACGGGCAGGGGGAAGACGACGGTGGTGTTTTTTTCGGCACCGATATCGGTTAGGGTTTGCAGATAGCGAAGCTGGAGCGTGAGCGGCTGCTTGGCGAGGAGGTCGCCGGCCTCGACGAGGCGCTGGGCGGCGGCATACTCGCCTTCGGCGTTGATGATTTTAGAGCGCTTTTCGCGCTCGGCCTCGGCCTGCTTGGCCATGGCGCGCAGCATGGATTCGGGAAGATCGACCTGTTTTACTTCGACGCTGACGACTTTGACGCCCCAGGGCTCGGTGCGCTGGTCGATGATGCTCTGAATGCGCTGATTGAGGGCGTCGCGATGGGAGAGCAGGCCATCGAGCTCAACCTCGCCGAGCACGGAGCGCAGGGTGGTCTGGGCGAACTGCGATGTCTGATAGACGTAGTTGGCGACTTCGATGACAGCTTTCGCGGGATCGAGCACGCGAAGGGTGATGACGGCGTTGACCTTGATGGTGACGTTGTCGCGGGTGATGACGTCCTGCGGGGGAACTTCGAGCACCTCCTGGCGTAGTGTGACGCGGACCATCTGATCGATGGGGCGGAAAACGAGGATGATTCCGGGACCCTTGGGCTGGGGTCGTGCGCGGCCCAGGCGGAAGATGACGCCGCGCTCATATTCGCGAAGAATTTTGATGGAATTGAGCAGATAAAGAACAATTACGGCAATTACGATCAATGCTGGAATGCTTGTCATGCGGGTTCACCCGCAAGCGATTGTATCGCATTGGGGATGCGGGGGATGGGACTAATCGGCGGAGGTATGCGTGGCGGGAACCCGCTCCACCAATAGAGTGAGGCCGCGCACGGCGCATACGCGGACGGGATCGCCGGAGCCGATGGGGGTTTCCGATTCCGCCTGCCAGAGCTCGCCGTGGATGAGGATCTGGCCGCGGGGCGCGAGGGGCTGCTGGGCCAGTCCGATGGCTCCGAGGAGAGCCTGGGGGCCGGTGAGGACCTTGTTTTCGCGTGCGCGGATGGCGATGCGGACCAGAAACGCTGTGATGAGCCCAAAGGCGAGGCCACAGGCTATGGCAGTTGTGACATGCACGCGCAGCTCGGGAATGGGGCCTTCGACGAGGGTGAGGGTTCCGAAGATGAGAGCGATGATTCCGGCGCCGGCGAGGATGCCGTGGCTGGGAAATTTTGCTTCCAAAATAAGAAGTGTAAAGGCCGCGAGGAGGAGCATAACGGCGATGTAATTGATGGGCAGCAGGTTGAGCGCGAAGAGTGCGGTGAGCAGCAAGAGGGTTCCGAGAGCGCCGGGAATGATGGTTCCGGGTGAGTTGAATTCGAGATAGATGAGCAGGCCGCCGATCACGAGGATGAGCACGGCGAGGTTCGGGTCGACCATGCGGTCGAGGATTTTTTCGCGGAGGGTGGGCTCGACTTCGATGAGCGATGCTCCGCGGGTGTGCAGGATTACGGTGCTGCCGTCGAAGCGGGTGATGGTGCGTCCGTCAAGGGCGTTGAGCAGGGCGCGGTTGTCGGGCGCGACGAGGTCGATGAGATGGAGCTGCAGGGCCTCCTGCTCGGTGTAAGACTTGGAGTCCATGACGGCTTCCTGCGCGGCGTCGACGTTGCGCTTGCGGCGGGAGACGAAGGAGCGGAGAAAGGCGCTCGTGTCATTCTCGAGCTTTTGCTTCATGATGGGCCCTAGTTTGGCGCCTTCGATGACCGGGTGCGAGGCTCCGGCGTTGGTTCCGGGAGCCATGGCGGCGATGTCGGCTGCTTCCAGGAGGAAGAAGCCTGCGGAGCCGGCTCGGCTGCCGGAGGGCGCGACGAAGACGATGACGGGGACGGGCGAAGCGAGCATTTTGCTCACCATGGAACGCGTGGTGTCGAGGAGGCCTCCGGGGGTGTTCAGGTCGATGAGCACGGCGCTGGCGTGGATTTGCGCTGCCTGCGCGAGTCCGCGATCGAGATAGATCTCGCTGACGGGCTGAATCGTATCGTCGAGGTGAACGACGACGACCTGTGGAGAGTTTGCGCTGTTTTGCGCGCAGGCCAGGGCAGCCATCAATGTTAAAACGAACGCGGCGATGCGTTTGCTTTTCATGGAACCTGTTGTCCCTGTGCTTCGACGGCTTGCTTCATGCTGAGCGCGTTGGCGTTGGCGGGCTCGATGTGGAGAGCGGAGCTTACGTCGGCGGCGGCGGCAGGGAGCTGCTTCGATTTTAAGTCTAGTCTCGCCAGCACGAGATAGGCGGGAACATTTGGCGCGAGGGTGATGGATTGCTGCGCCTCGGCACGTGCGGCCTTGAGATCCTCGCTATGCTCGCGGACCTGAGCGAGGCCGGCGTGGGCGAGCGCGTCCGATGGGTTGGCCTCGAGCGCGGCCTGGTATTCTCGCTCGGCTTCGAGGATGAGGCCGCGATTGAGGAACTGGTTTCCATCAGTGACCAGCTTTGCCGCTCGTTGATTTGGGGGAAGCGCGGCGAGGCGCATGGATTGCATTTGCTCCATCTCAAACGCCGCCTGGCGGAACTCGGTTTCGTTGTAGCTGCGCTTGATGCGCTCGAGCGGCAGGGAATCGTTGGGAATGGCCGGGCTCTTGTCGGGGTCGATTTTTTCGGGTACGGGCTGTTTAAGAGCGGCGGCGAAGGCCTGAGCTTCGGAGTCCGCGGGGTCCAGCTTCAAGGCGGCATCGACTTCGCGGATCGCGCCGGGGATGTCGTTCTGCTTTCGCAGCGCGATTGCGAGGTTGAAGTGGTAGTCGGCGTCGCGCGGGTCAGAGGCGATGGCCCGTTGAAAAAACGGTGCGCCGTCGTGGCCGCGGCGGCTGGCGGCCACGCCCTCGTTGTTCACCACCTCGGGCAGAGGAAGCTGCGTTGCGACAAAGGCGAAGGCGTCTTCAGCCTTGAGATAATTCGCGGTGTATAGAAAGGCGAGACCACGATAGAAATCGGCCTCCAGCGCATTGGGGTCGTCGCGAGGCATTTGTCCGAAGACGGTTGCGGCGTCTTCGTAATCCTGATTGGCAAAGTAGGCCCTGCCCAGCTCGAGGCGCGCCGGAGCAAAGCCGGGGCTGAGCCTTATCGCTTCGCGTAGATGGACGATGCGGTCTGAAGGGGCTTCCGCGATCATGCCACGGACGTAGTTTTCGAATGCGTCGGGGCGCAGGGGTGTGTCAGCGGCGAGGAAGGTTTGTTTGGCGACAGAGTAAGAGGGGTCGAGCTTGCGGGCGGCATCCCAAGCGAGACTGTTGAGGGTGTCGAGGAGGTTCTTGAGGTTGGATTGCTCCTGGAGGGGGGGGCTAAGAGTGAGCTGGTGAAGGTTGAGGATTTGCGCGGTAGCCGAGAGCTGGTCTCCGGTCTGGGTGTAGGCGCCGATGATGACGAAGTCGGCGTCGAGGAGCTGGGCTATGCGGATGGTGGTGGCGCGCGAAGGCCGAAAGTTGACGGGCAGCCCGAGCCGGTCGAGCGCATAGAGGCGGTCGTCGCGGCTGATGGTGAGAAACCCGGCGGCGTCGAGGCGGCGGTTGAAGATATCGGCCGCGCCTTCGCCGATCCAGTCGAGATTGGGCTGGCCGGTGTGGTTGGCAAAGGGTAGCACGAGGAGCAGACGGCCCTGGATCTGGGATTCCGCGTTCGGGGGCGGTGAGAATTGCTGCGCGGGCGCCGTTGCTGTGAACCAAACGAAGAGGGCCGGGAGAAAAACCGGAAGGAACCAACGAAATCGAAACATCTGCCGCACGAGTTGGATTATAGTTCGTGGCTCTTTGCGCCGCGCGCTTCAGGGCAGTCGCAGGCGCGCCTCCTGCGGGCGGTTGAACTGGATGATGGCGGCCCACTGGCCGTGGCGCTGCTGCTGCCAGACGACCTGGCCGTCGAGCAGGCGGGCAATGACCGAGGGAGGAAGGTCGTAGTGGAAGCCGAAGTAGCGCGCGTCAAGCTGGCGGTCGAGGCGGCCGAAGGGGAAGCTCCAACGAGGCGTGTATTTGGTCGAGAAGATGAGGCCGACAGTGTAGTGTTCACCGGGTTGGGCGGCGCGCTGGATTTGCCCGTAGGAGAAGTTGTCGATGGCCGTCACGGGGATGGGATGCGCGACGTAGCCGAGCTCGGGCTTGGTGAGCTCGTCGGATGCGGGCCATGCGGTGAGCACGGTTTCGCCCGGATAATGGACGACGATCTGGGTGATGGCGTTCTGCTGCAGATGGATCATATCGACATAGGCGAGGTTGTCTTCAGGAGCGAAGCGGTAGGGCGGATTGATGAACAGCGCGGCGAGGAAGGCCACAGCGGAGAAGGCGACAAACCAGGGCCAGCGTTTCATGCGCCGGCGGAAGGTGAGGACGCAGAACAGAATGACCAATGGATAGAGCGGCAGGAGGTAGCGGGTGAGCAGGGCTCCTCCGATGACGGAGAAGAAGGCGAGGTTGGCGAGGAGGATGACGAAGATTGCGGTGCGGTTTTCGCGGGAGATGGGCTTGCGGGTAGAGCCGTCGTCTTCGATTATGGGGTCGAGCAGGAGGCAGGCAAGCGCGAGGAGGACCGGCACGAAGAGGTTCATGTGCAGGGTGAGCTGATTGGTGCGATGCCAGAACGCAACGAGGATGCGCAGGGGCGATAGCGTGGAGGTGGCGTTGTAGCGCAGGTATTCGGGATTGCCGAAGACGAATCCAGTGCGGTGGTGGTAATAGGCGTACCAGAGGGCGAGGGGCAGCGCCGGGACCGCTAAAAGCGCGGCGGTGCGAGCGGGTTGCGAGGCGCGGGTGCGGAGCGCGACCCAGAGTTGCCATGCGGCGAGGGTGAATGGGGTGATGATGGCGGTTTCTTTTGAGATTGCCGCGAGGGAGAAGCAGAGGATGGCGGGCCAGATGCGCCGTCCGTCGAGGAAGAACGCGAGCGCCCAGAGCGTGGCCGCAGCGGCGAAGAGGTCGGCGTGGGCGAGCGAACTTTGCGCAAAGAAGACGGGGTAGATGGCGGTGAGCAGGAGCGTGGCGAGGGCTACGGCGCGTTTGCCGGAGACGATGATCGCAATTCGCCACACTGCGGTGAGCGCGAGCGCGCCGATGACGCACATGGCGGTGCGCGTGACGAATGGGTGGAAGCCAAAGAGCCTCCAGCAGGCGGCGAGATAGATGGAGGGGAGCGGCGGATGCGCGTTGGACAGGGTGGAGAAGGGAATGAGAGAGCCGGTGCGGAAGAAGTCGAAGGCGGCGGGGATGTAGTAACCGGCTTCGTCCCAGTAATAGGGGAGGCGGAGCAGCGGCCAGTGCGCGAGCAGGACGGCTGCGAAGGTCAGGGGGAAGATGGCCCAGGTGGGGGGATTGTTCCAGAGGGATGACACTTGAGGCTTGGGCGACTGAGACACGCGTCAGTGTACCAATCTCTGCGGGCAGCCGCTGTTAGTGAACGGGGCCGGTGGGGATGGGCATGTGAGGTCCCTGCGGCTCGAGCGCGATGACGCCGAAGGCCTGCTCGTACTGGGCGAGGTTCTGGCTGAGCATGTTCCATAGAGCCTTGGCCTGCTGCGGGCTGAGGTAGACGCCGTGATTGTTCTCGACGGTGACATGGTCGGGCGTTTCCTGGTGCGCGAGACCGAAGTTGAGGAAGAAATCCCAGACGCTGACGCGGATTTGCACGCTGTTGGCGTAGGTTTCGCGGTAGTCAGACGTTTTGCTGAGATGAATTTGAGGTTGAGACGGAGTGCTGTTCATGATGTCTTCAGGTTATAGCAAGTGAGGTGGATGAGGTTTTGGTGCGAAAGGGGGGATTTGAACCCCCATGGGTTGCCCCGCCAGATCCTAAGTCTGGTGCGTCTGCCAGTTTCGCCACTTTCGCGTGGTGTTGGTGCGGCTGTCTTTAATCTACTGTTGAAGGTGCGACGGCGCAATGCGAATGTGCGAGGCCGCATGATAAAATCCAACTGTATTGCGGGGTTGTTAGCCCTAATTATTCAAGCGATTATGGCGATTTTCGCATCGCATGCAGCGGGATTTCCGGGTCTTGATTCTGCTTGTGGGATGCTCCTGACGATGCCTGCCACGCAGAAAGATTGTTTGTGACGCCTGCCTCCACGACGATAGCCGATCTCAAAAAGAGAATTGAATCGCGCGAAGCCCAGATTGGAATTATTGGGATGGGGTATGTGGGTTTGCCACTGGCGCTGCTGTTCAGTGAGCAGAAGTTTGCGGTGAGGGGATTTGACGTTGACGCGCGAAAGGTGGAGACGCTGAACGCGGGCGGGTCTTACATTGTGCGCATTCCGGGCGCCGAGGTGCGGCAGGCGCAGCAGCACGGCTTTCGGGCGACCGCCGATTACAGCGAGATTGCGCGGATGGATGTGGTGATTATCTGTGTGCCGACTCCGCTGAATGAGTACCACGAGCCCGACCTCAGCTATATTACCGGGACACTGGAAGCGATGGCTCCGCATGTACGGCAGGGGCAGCTGATTGTGCTGGAGAGCACGACCTATCCGGGGACTACGGAAGAGGTGGTGGTTCCACTGCTGGAAAAGGGGAATGGCGCGGGGCTGCGGGTTTCGCGCGATGCGGAGACGCCGGGATTCTATGTGGCGTTTTCTCCGGAGCGGGAAGATCCAGGCAATGATACGGTGGCGCGCCGGGATATTCCCAAGGTGATTGGTGGATGCGGGCCGGTTGCGTTGGAGCTGGCTTCGGCGGTGTATGCGAGCATCTTTAACCGCACGGTTCCGGTTTCGTCGTCGGCGGCGGCGGAGATGACGAAGCTGCTGGAAAACATCTACCGGTGCGTGAACATTGCGCTGGTGAATGAGCTGAAGCAGCTTTGCCTGCGCATGGATATTGATCTGTTTGAGGTGATCCATGCGGCGAAGACGAAGCCGTTTGGGTTTCAGGCATTTTATCCGGGACCGGGGCTGGGCGGTCACTGCATTCCGATTGATCCTTTTTATCTTTCATGGAAAGCGAAGCAGTTTGATTTCCATACGCGCTTTATTGAGCTGGCGGGCGAGGTGAACAGCAATATGCCGTACTTCGTGATTGACCAGACGATGGCGGCGCTGAATGAGCATGGCAAGGCGATGAAGGGATCGAAGGTACTGGTGCTGGGGCTAGCGTACAAGAAGGATGTTGACGATCTGAGGGAGTCTCCGGCGCTGACGATTATCGAGTTGCTCCGGAAGCGTGGCGCGATTGTGTCGTATAACGATCCTTACTTTGCGCGTGTGGGACACGGGCGCCACTACGATTTGAATATGGAGAACACGCCGCTGGAGAATCTGGGTCAGTACGAGGTGGTGCTGATTGTGACGGACCACTCGGATTATGACTATGCGCGGATTGTTGCCGAGTCGAAGCTGGTGGTGGATACGCGAAATGCGACCAAGGGAATTGAGTCGGAGAAGATAGTTCACTGTTGAGCTGCGGAGTTGCAGCGCCGGATGAGGTGTGGAAGCACGGCTAATGGAATTTGTCGATCTTAAGGCACAGTACAAGAGGATCAAGGAGAGCGTGGATGCCAGAATTCACGCGGTGCTGGAGCATGGACAGTACATTCTTGGCCCGGAGGTGACGGCTCTCGAGGCGGAGCTGGCGGGACGCACGGGCAGCCGGCACTGCATCAGCTGCGCGAGCGGGACCGATGCGCTTTTGATTGCGTTGATGGCGCTGGGGATTGGCCCGGGTGATGAGGTGATCACTTCGCCGTTCACGTTCATTGCTACCGTGGAGATGATTGCGCTGCTGGGCGCGACGCCGGTGTTTGTGGATATTGATCCGCAGACCTGGAATCTTGATCCATCGAAGGTGGCTTCCGTTATTACGCCGCGCACGCGCGCTGTGATGCCTGTTTCACTTTACGGTCAGTGCGCGGATTTTGATGCAATTTGCGAAGCCACCGGCGGTTTGCCTGTGATTGAAGACGCGGCGCAGAGTTTTGGCGCTACTTACAATGGACGCCCGTCGTGCAACCTGAGCAACATTGGCTGCACGAGCTTTTTTCCATCGAAGCCGCTGGGCTGTTATGGCGATGGCGGGGCGTGCTTTACCAATGATGATGAGCTTGCGGCAATCATGCTGGAGGTTCGGAACCACGGACAGGCTTCGCGGTATCATCATGTGCGGCTCGGGCTGAATGGGCGGCTGGATACGATGCAGGCCGCGGTTCTGCTGGCTAAGCTGGAGGTGTTCGAGGATGAGCTGCTGCGGCGCGCGGAGGTTGCTGCGCGTTATGACGAGCGGTTGAAGGACTTTGTACAAATTCCGTGGATTGCCGCGGGCAATCGCAGCGTGTATGCGCAATATACGATTGAGGTCGATGGTCGAGAGTGTGTTGCGAACGCGATGGGGCAGGAGGGAGTTCCGACTTCCGTCCACTACCCCGTGCCGGCGCATCTGCAGCCTGCGTTTCACAGCCTGGGAGTCAGGGAAGGCAGCTTTCCTGTTGCTGAAAAGGCTGCAGAGCGAGTGCTGAGTTTGCCGATGCATCCTTATCTGAAGAGCGAGGATCAGAACAGGATATGCGCGGCGCTGCAGCGCGCGGTTCAGGGCTAATTTCTGATAGATTGCTCGACTCTGAGCTTCAAATCGGGCATTCTTAAGGAGCAGGCTGGTTTACTCTTTTGGGCCAGACTCGTAACCGCACGCAATACTCTTAAATCTTACAATTGGCATCGAAGGTAACGGAATGACGCAACAAACCGTAATTGCAGTTGTCGGCTCTGGCTACGTGGGCCTTGTCTCTGCCGCATGCTTTGCTGAAATTGGGCATCGCGTGATTTGCGTGGACAACGATGAGGAGAAGGTACGTCTGCTGAATGAGGGTGGGGTACCGATTCATGAGGAGTATCTGCCGGAGATGCTGGGGCGCCACCGGCGCGGGAGCATTGAATTTACGACCGATCTGCATGCGGCGGCGGCGCAGGCGCAGGCGATTTTTATTTCGGTGGGCACGCCGCAGTCGGATACGGGCGATGCGGACCTCTCCTATGTGGATGTGGTTGCCAGCGAGATCGCGCGCTCGATTGATGGTTACAAGGTGATCGTGGAAAAGAGCACGGTTCCGGTTTATACGAATGAATGGATCACGCGGATTCTTGAGCGCAACGGTGCTTCACGGGAGAGCTTCGACGTGGTGTCGAACCCGGAGTTTCTGCGCGAGGGCACGGGCGTCACTGACTTCCTGCACCCGAATCGCGTGGTGATTGGGGTGGAGAGCGAGCGGGCGGCGAAGGTGATGCGGCGCATCTACGAGCCTTTGACTTCGGGCGAGTATTACAATCTGCCCCACGCGGTTCCGGGCGGCCGGACTGCGAGCAATCCTCCGCCGCTGCTGCAGATGTCGACGAAGGCCGCGGAGCTGACCAAGCATGCTACGAATGCGTTTCTGGCGATGAAAATTTCCTTTATTAACGCGGTGGCGAATATCTGCGATGCGGCTGGCGTAAACGTGGAGGAAGTGGCCGAAGGCGTGGGGATGGATGACCGCATCGGGCCGAAGTTTCTGCGCGCCGGCATTGGTTATGGAGGGTCGTGCTTCCCCAAGGATGTTGCGGCGTTTCGCTGGGTGGCGGAGCAGCTTGGGCAGCAGTTTGACCTGCTGGCGGAGGTTGAGAAGATCAACAGCCAGCAGAAGAAGCTGTTCTTCCGTAAGATTCGTTCTGCGTTGTGGACCTTGCGCGGCAAGAATCTGGCGGTCTTCGGGCTGGCGTTCAAGGGCGGGACGGATGATATTCGGGAGTCTCCGGCGATCGACATTGTGCAGATGCTGTTGAAAGAGGGCTGCAGCGTTACGCTGTATGACCCGGCGGCGATGGAGCGGGCGAAGACGGTTCTTGCGCCGGGTCCGCAGGTGCAATATGCCTCTGATATGTATGAGGCTGCGCGGGACGCGCATGCGGCGCTGGTCCTATGCGACTGGCAGGAGTTTGCCGCGGTTGACTTGGATCGTCTACGAGACGCGCTGCGGCATCCGATTGTGATTGACGGCAGAAATCTTTTCGATCCGGATGCGATGCTGGAGAAGGGATTTACTTATTTCAGTGTGGGCCGGCCACATTCGGCGAGTAACGCGAAGGTGCTCAAGAGCATATAGAGGGGGAGCTGATTCCATTGGCAGGAAGACGTGTGTTGGTGAGCGGCGCGGCGGGGTTCCTAGGCTCGCACCTCTGCGAGGCTTTGATCGCGGAAGGCAACAGCGTGGTTGGCGTGGACAACTTCGCTACCGGGAATTCGGCAAATCTGGAAGAGCTTAGGGGCGAGCCGCGGTTCAGCTTTATTGAGCACGATATCTGCGAGCCGCTGAAGGTTGACGAGGTGGATTATGTTTTTAACTTCGCCTCGCCGGCGAGCCCTTTCGACTATGCGCGGCTGGGCCCGGAGACGTTGAAGGTTGGTTCCTACGGAACTGTGAATATGCTTGAAGTTGCGCGCAGTTCGGGGGCGCAGTTTCTTCATGCTTCGACCTCAGAGTGTTATGGGGATCCAGAGGTTCATCCGCAGCCGGAGAGCTACTGGGGACGGGTGAATCCGATTGGGCCGCGATCGGTGTACGACGAATCGAAGCGGTTCGCAGAGGCTGCGGTGATGGCCTACCACCGCTACTACGGTGTGGATACGCGGATGGTTCGCATCTTCAATACCTATGGGCCGCGGTTGCAACCGACGGATGGGCGCGTGATTTCGAACCTGATGATGCAGGCGCTGCAGGGTGAGGAACTGACGGTGTTTGGCGACGGATCGCAGACACGCAGCTTCTGTTATGTGTCGGATTTGATCGATGGCATCCTGCGGCTGTCGAAGTCGGACGAGCATTTGCCGGTGAACATAGGCAATCCGGAGGAGTGGACGATTCTGGAGTGCGCTCAGGAGGTTCTGGCGGTGACCGGCTCGAAGAGCGGGTTTCGTTATGAGTCGCTGCCGACGGATGATCCAACGCGGCGCAAGCCGGACATCACCAAGGCGAGGGAATTGCTCGGGTGGTCGCCCAAAGTGCCGCTTCGGAAGGGGCTGCAACTTTCGCTGGCGTATTTTGAGAAGCGGGCCAAAGAGATGGCCGCTTCCCGTTCCTGACTGGTTGGCTATCGTGGCTTTTATTCGAACACGAGGTTGACTTCTCCGAATCTGGAGAAGCGGGCCTCTGCGGTTGAGCCCGCGCTGGCGGATGCTTTGCCGGACCAGCTTCCGGTGGTGATCCACTGTCCGGAAAGGAGGCCTCTGGTGCGGTAGCTTCCTTCATTGGCGAGCCAGGTTACGAGGCGCAGCAGGTCGGTTCCTGCAGGATTGGAGGCTTTGCCTTCAAATCTGAGGATGCCGTCGATGTTTACGGTGACGCTTTCCTCGGCGAAATTGTACTTTTTCCAGTCCGGCACGGCGGGGCCGTAGACAAAGCCTCCGTTGAGCTGAAGGTCGCCGATCATGGAGAGGCGGTCGACTTTGTCGGGATCGGCGTAGGCCGACTCGAGAAGCTCGATGGCAGGATGGGCGCTGGCGATGGCTTCGGTTACCTCCTCGCGGGTGTAAGGCTGGGCGCGGGGTGGCAGATCTTTGCCGAGGCAGAAGGCGATCTCAGCCTCGACGGCGCGCAGGCGCTTGAAGTGAGGGGAGATGCGGCTGCCGGAGGGGGCAAAGCCTCCCCAGAGCGGCATGGCGGCGAAGATCGGGGTTGCGTCGGGCGTGGGCGCTCCGACCTTCCATCCTCCGATCGGACCCATGGCGGCCGTCATGATGTTCTGCAGGGTGTAGGCTTCGTCGAGGGTTTGCGGGCGCAGCTTTTTGGGGAGCTCATGGACCGGCGTGAGTTCACGGCGGGCTTTGAGAAGAATTTCCGCTGCCTGAAACATGCGGTCGCTTTCTAATGCGGGAATTGTGTGTTCTGCTGCGCTTGTCACCATTGCTTTTTGTTCTCCTTATGCTTTGCGTACCAATGGTTTGGAGGACGCGTGGGGCTTATTGGTTTTCCTGCGCCCGCTTTGATTCTCTGAAAGCATCCGGAGCAGTTTGTTTGCGCGTACTGTAACCGGAAGCCATCTTTTCGAGTCGAATATCTCAGAAGGAAGTGTGCCCGTGCTCATTCGCAAGTCAGATTCCAACTCGATCCCGTCTTCTGAGATTACTCCCCGCTCGACCTATCTGAATCGCCGCACTTTATTGACTGCAGGCGCGGTGGGTGCGGCGGCTCTGGCGGCAGACCGTTTCGGTCGTGTCATGCATCCGCACGATGTACGCGCGGAGACCAAGCTGGCGACTGTATCCAGCCCGCTGTCGACGAAGGGGCTGACTCCGACCTCGTTGTATGACATTACGCACTACAACAATTTTTACGAGTTCGGCACCGGCAAAGACGACCCGGCGAAGTATGCGGGGAGCCTGAAGACGCGTCCGTGGAGCGTCAAGGTCGAAGGGCTGGTGAAGAGCAAGAAGACGTACGATATCGACTCGCTGATGAAGCTGCGGCCGCTGGAAGACCGTATCTACCGCTTTCGGTGCGTTGAAGCGTGGAGCATGGTGATTCCGTGGGTTGGCTATTCGCTCTCGGAGTTCATCAAGGCGTGCGATCCGCTGCCTTCGGCGAAGTATATCCAATTTATTTCGCTGGATAACCCGAGCGAGGAGCCGGGCATAAACTCGGTCAATCTGGACTGGCCCTATTCGGAAGGGCTGCGGATGGATGAGGCGATGCATCCGCTGACGCTGTTAACGTTTGGTCTTTACGGCGATGCGCTGCCGAACCAGGACGGCGCTCCGGTGCGGGTGGTGGTTCCGTGGAAGTACGGCTACAAGTCGGCCAAGTCGATTGTGAAAGTACGGTTTGTGGACAAGCAGCCGCATACGACGTGGAACGATATGGCTTCGGATGAGTACGGTTTTTATTCGAACGTGAATCCGAATGTTGACCATCCACGCTGGAGCCAGAAGACAGAGCGCGTGATAGGCGCGCCGATCTGGAAGCAGCGGCAGCCTACGCTGATGTTCAACGGCTACGCGAACCAGGTGGCGAGCCTTTATACGGGGATGGACCTTAGAAAGTATCATTAGCCATTAGCCGATCGCCGCTCGCGCGTTCCTTCTTCCCGTCGCGTAGATGGTTATGATGAAGACTGCCGAAGATATCAGATGCCGAATCGTGTTGTTGTTTTTCTGAAAGTCCTGGTTCACATTGCCTGCCTTGCTCCGATCGCCTGGCTGCTGGTGCATCTTTTCCAAAATAATCTGGGGCCCGATCCGACCCACACGGTGACCTTTTTTACCGGGCACGGAACGCTTCGGCTGCTGGTGATTACGCTGGCCATTACGCCGGTGAGGCGGCTGACTCCGAAGCTCGGGTGGATCATCCGGTTTCGCCGGATGCTCGGGCTGTACGCGTTCTTTTACGGCTGCCTGCACCTGATGACCTATGTGTGGCTGTATGCCGGGTTCAGCTTGTCGGCGATGGTGGACGACATCAGTCAGCGTAAGTTTATTACCGCTGGGCTGGCGGCGTGGCTGTTGATGGTTCCGCTGGCATTGACCTCGACAGCCTGGTCAATTCGGAAGCTGGGCGGGAGGAACTGGGCGCGGCTGCACTGGCTGACGTATGCGGCGGCTATTGCCGGGATTATCCATTATTGGTGGGGCGTGAAGCAGGGCGACCGGAGCCCGATGGAGATTACGGTGGTTCTGTGCCTGGCGCTGGCGGCTCGCCCGGTTCTGGCCTGGGTGCGCAGCTGAGTGTTGTCCGTTAGCCATGCCTCCCGCCTGGGCGGGACATCTGTTATGGTGGAGTGTCAGATTTTCATTCAGAAGAGGATCGGGAACTATGGCGAAGGCAGTCTGGAACGGCGTGACAGTCGCGGAAAGCGATAAGACTGAAGTAGTTGAGGGGAATGTGTATTTTCCGGAGGGGTCGGTGAAGCGCGAATACCTTCGTCCCAGCTCGACGACTTCGACCTGTCCCTGGAAGGGGCAGGCGCGGTACTACACCCTGCTGATTGACGGGCAGGAGAACCAGGATGCGGCGTGGTACTATCCAGACCCGAAGCCGGCGGCGCGCAACATCAAGGGGCATATTGCCTTCTGGCGCGGCGTGGAGGTCGAAAAGTAGGGGCTGCCAGCTGGGGTCAGAGCTGGCTGTCGAGGAGAGGGTTGGAGTACAGGCTGCGATTGATTTTCCTGATCACCCGGTAGCAGCTGCAGGCTGCCGACTCGAGGCTTTCGCTGTTCAGGATGCGGACTCGCCCGCGTGAGTATTCGATCAGCCCATTCCGCTGCAGGGCTCCGGCGACGAGGGTGACAGTGGTGCGCCGTGAGCCGAGCATTTCTCCTAGAAATTCTTGAGTGAGTACCAGCATGTCAGACTGGAGACGGTCGCGGACCATGAGCAGCCAGCGAGCGAGGCGCTGTTCGGCGGTGTGGAGTCGATGACAGGCGGCGATCTGGCCGAGCGTGAACGCCTGGGCCTGCACAAATTCGAGAATGCGGTCGCGGATTTCTTCCGACTCGCGGAAGGCTCTGCGGAGATCGGAGAAGGGGATCCGAAGGGCGGCTCCCGCTGATTGAACGAAGCACTGCGTGCTGGCGACAGCGGGACCGATCAGGAGCATGCTGCCGACTAAACCTTCGGGTCCGATCATGGCGACCTCCACGCTCTCGCCCCCTTCCAGGGTTGCCATAACGGAAGCCACACCTGAGGTGATGAAGTAGGCGTGCTGGGGAGGCTCGTCGGGCGGGTAGAGGACGGTTTTCAGGGGCAATGCGACGGATTTTGAGCGCGAGAGAAGAAATTCGCGAGCGGCGTCAGAAAGCGCATTGAGAAGAAGGTTTGTTGCATTGTCAGGCATGACCGTCCTTCGCTCCAGTTCGCAAAGGGCTGCCGTTCGTTGGAACGGTTGAAGGTCGCGTGTCTGAAGAGCGATCGCACTACTTTGCGATCCGCTCGCCTGACAATACACAGATCAAAGTTGAAGTTCTGTTCGCTATCCGACAGAACTTGTCCCTATTCCTGTTTAAGCTGGGGAGCGCGATTCGTTCCACGCTCATGGAGGCTATTCTATTCCTCTTCACCCTTCGGTGCTTCTTTTGGGACGCGATGCCCAACTCCTCGAATCCTGCCGTGAGCTTCTTGAGAGCAGCGGCTTTCAGGTTTATACCGGGACGCATTTTCCTACCCTGATCCAGACCCTCGAAGATCATCAGGTCGACCTGATGATGCTCTGCCAGTCGCTGACTGCGGAGGAATGCGAGCGTGCCGCGTCGATTGTTCGATCGCGCCCGGAGAAGCTGGAGATTCTGACGCTGTCGGGGATCGGCAAAGGCTCTGATGCAGACGCAGATGACCGGTTGGGCGATACCGAAGCGGCGTCGAAGACAATTCTGGCCGCTGTCGGGCGATTTATGAAGGATCGCATTCTGCCTGATTCTGCGCATCGGAAGTCAAAGCGGCAGCCTGGTGCGAAGGCAGCGCGCAAGCATCGCCCGAGGAATCACAAAAGTAACCACAAAGAGCCTTGACTTTGAGAGCGCGCACGTCAAAGATGCAAACAGCGTTGATGCAGCAAAGCGCATCAACGCTGTCTTCCAATGTGGAACCGCAAGCGCAATGCTCACGCATCCACGGAAAGCGCCCTCCCCGCGATCGCGGCTGGACCGGCACAGCGCCTGACAGCCGCTTTCCCCAGACAATCCAATTGCAGGAGGGGTGCGAAGCAGCGCGCCACCGCATAGTGGCCTAAAGACCATGGCAGTGAGGCGGAGGGGATGCTACCTGCACCTGATCCGCGATTCCAAGGGCGAAACGAAGACAGGAGACCGCAATGTCATCGGAACTGCAATTGCTCGATCAATGGATTCCCGAACAGATGGAGCCGGGAACACTGTTCCTGCTGGAGAACACCGGATCACTGGGTGACGCGAAGGACCCTTACGTTGCCGTGCTGGCGTGCCCAGGGTGCGGCGCACTTGGGCTGATTACCCGTGCCCAGTTTGTGGGGCTGCATTCGATGATCTGCGGATCAGACCACTGCTCGCTTGAATACTTCCTTCGCGGAGAAGAGATCGAATACCGAAAACCACACTAGGTGCCGGCCGCATGGGTGGGGGATTCGCGTGGCCGCTCCGGCTGGTCGTGGTGCTTATTTTTGAGGCGCCGCATGGATGATTCTGCTGTGGGGTGAGACGGAACAAAATCCTGAAGCTGGCTGGAGCGGCTTTGCATCCAAACTGCATGGTCACTTCTTCGATTGAAACTTCTTTTGCGACGCATCAACTTGGCAACTCTGATTTGAAGATTACCCCCATCGGTTATGGGGCATGGGCTATTGGCGGCGGCAACTGGGAGTTTGCCTGGGGCGCGCAGGACGATGCCGAGTCAATTAAGACGATCGAGCGCGCGCTGGATGCCGGCATCAACTGGATTGATACGGCGGCGATTTACGGGCTGGGCCATTCGGAAGAGGTGGTGGCGAAGGCGCTGAAGAATTCCGGCAAGAAACCTTATATTTTTACGAAATGCTCGATGCGCTGGGATGCGGATGGGCAGATCTACCGCAGTCTTAAGGCGGCGTCGATCGAAGAAGAGCTCGAAAACTCACTGCGACGTTTGAAGGTGGAGACGATCGACCTTTATCAAATTCACTGGCCGAATCCAGAGGGCGAACTTGAAGAGGGATGGGAGACGCTGGCGCGCTTCCAGAAGCAAGGGAAGGTTCGGTATATCGGCGTATCGAACTTTAACGTGGATCAGATGAAGAAGGTGCAGAAGATTGCTCCAATTACCTCGCTGCAGCCGCCTTACTCGATGCTGAACCGGGGGGTTGAGGCGGAGGTTCTGCCGTTCTGCAAGGAGAACCATATTGGCGTGATTAACTATTCGCCGATGGTGAGCGGTCTGTTGACGGGAAAGATGACGGCGGAGCGCATTGCGAACATGCCGGCCGACGACTGGCGGAAACGGAGCGCGAACTTCAATGAACCGAAGCTGTCGCGGAATCTGAAGCTGGTGGAACTGCTGCGCGAGATCGGCGGCCAGCATGGGGTGCAGCCGGGGGTGGTGGCGATTGCATGGACGCTGCGCAAACCCGCGGTGACGGCGGCGATTGTAGGCGCGCGACGTCCGGACCAGGTGGATGGGATTCTGCCCGCGGCTACATTCCGGCTGAGCGAGGCGGAGCTGGCGCAGATCGAGGCGTTTCTGCAGGGAAATGTGTAATACGGGATTGCCGAGAGAAGCCCACACGCCGGTGTGGGCTTTTTTGCCGGGCGTGCATTGAAGGTCCGGCCGGGCGGTGCTGGATTTGTTGCGGGAACGGGGTTTGAATAGAATCGGACGCAGGGTTGGATGCGCAGGCGTCCGGACCCGATCTATATAGACCGGAGAAGTCGACTGAATACTGCCGTGCGTGCGATGGGCTCCGGGAATCGGAAAAAATCATTGATCTCAAGATATGTGAGCTTCCGGCAGCGCGCAGAGGGACGAGTTGCGCGCAGCGGTCGTCTGCTTTTGTCCAGCCTTATTTTGACGGGGTTGGTGCTGGGATGCGGGCCGCGGAAGCCGGTGGTGATTGGCCACGGGCCGGATGCGATGGAGCAGGGAGTGGTGCGGCACACGCGCAATGCGCAGGTGGCGCGTTACACGATTACTCCACTCTCGGCGGCGCAGGTTACGGTGGAGTTCGGGCCGACGACCGGGTACGGGCTAAATACCTGGACGGTGGCGGACGCGGGGGGCAAGCCCGCCAGCATTTTTGTGGCGGGGATGCGTGCGGATACGAGGTATCACATGCGCGCGGTTGTCCATTTTGCCGACGGCACAACGCTGAACGATATGGACCATGTGTTTACGTCGGGCCATTACAAGAAGCGTCTGCTGCCGCATATGACAGTGCAGACGAGCGGAACGCCGGAGCCGGGCGTGGAGTTGATAAACCCCTGGGTTGGATCGTGCGCGCAGGCGATTGTGACGGACCTCAAGGGAAATGTGCTGTGGGCCTATAACTATTCTGATCGTCAGTCGGCACTCACGGTACTGACGCACAAGTATCTGCATGCCGGGTATCTCACGCTGCAGGGCTGGGGGAACTGGTTGCGGAAGCTGTTTGGCAGGCGGGCGAGCGGCACGCCGACGTTGTGGGATGCGAAGTTGTGGAAGCTTCCGCCGCGCGAACGGCGATTCGGAACGATTATTTATCCGATCAAGCCGCTGGCGAATGGGGATTTTTTGATGGTGATCGGACTGCCGTCACATGCGCTGCTGGACGGCCCGATGGGCACGGTTCCGCCGCATACGACACAAGCGCTGCGCGAGATCAACCTGGCGGGCGAGACGGTGCGCAACCTGACGGTGGACGAGCTGAATGAGCGGCTGCGCGCGACCGGATATCACGGACCGACACTGGAGATCATGCATCACGACTTTGTGATGCTGCCGAACGGGCACCTGATTGTGATTGCGAATGGAACGCGGGTTTACACGGACCTGCCGGGCTATCCGGGTGCGACGCGGGTGATCGGGGACATTCTGGTGGAGCTGGACGGAAACTGGAAGCCGGTGTGGACCTGGAGCGAGTTCGATCATCTTGACGTGAACCGGCACCCAATGGATTTTCCGGACTGGACGCACACGAACGCGGTGGTCTACACGAAGGACGACGGGAACCTGCTGGTGTCAATGCGGTCACAGCACTGGGTAATCAAGATTGACTATGAGAACGGGCACGGGTCGGGAAAGATTTTGTGGCGGCTGGGCGTCGGCGGGGATTTCCGGATGGTGAACGGGAACAGCCCCACGGACTGGAACTATGGGCAGCATGAGCCTGTGGTTTTTAGTGATACAGCCACGGGAGCAGACCGCGATGCCGGAGTGTTTGACCTGGGGATGATGGACAACGGGAACGACCGGATTATGCCGGATGGGAAGGTGTGCGGGAAGCCGAAGGCTCCGGCGTGCTACACCACGGTTCCGATCTTTCGTATTGACGAAAAGGCAAGGACGGCGACGCTGGTATTTCAGGATGTCTTCCCGAAGGTGTTCTCGTTTTGTTGCGGTGGGGTTCAGGCTTTGCCAAACGGCGACGTTGAGATCGACATGGGTGTGAGCCATGGGCACAATTCGGATGTCTATGAGGTGACGCGTGCGGCGCATCCGCAGGTGGTTTGGCATCTGCATGCGGCGAGGACGAACCTTTACCGCACGGAGCGGCTGCCGAGCTTTTATCCCGGAGTGCAATGGGGACAGGGCGTCCAAGCACACGCGTCTGCGCCGCCATATTGATCCGCTTTTCGTGGATGCTCCTGGTGGTCGCGTGGGCGGAATGTTGTCCGGCGAGAGGTGTCCCATCCTTCGCGAAGTGCGCGAAGGATGGGACGCTTGCTTTTAGCGAGCCAGTGCCGGAACCTGTGCTTTGAGGAAGGCCTGTTCGTGCTCCGTGGGGACGACGACCAGTTCTCCCATGCGCCAGCTGTTGGGATAGTTTGTGCGATTGACGATCTCCCAATTGGGCGGTGCGAATTCTACCAGCACGGTGTTATCGACGTCGTTGAGCACGACGTTGCCGTTGGGCAGGCGGGTACAGTCCTGAATCCAGCCGCCGTCGTAGACGATGTTGCCAGTGACTTTGAGGTTGTCGTCGAGCAGCACCAATTCTTTTGAGAGGCTGTTGCAGAAGATCCAGCCGCCGGGAATCTTTTCGAGGCTGTGCGGGCGCGCGAGACCTTCGAGAATGACTTCGCCCTCCTGCTTTTCCGGCGGGAGGCTGCGGTCGATCTGGAGGAGCTTACCCTGATGGAAGAGCAGGCAGAGGATGTACCGCTCCTTGCCGGGGGCGAAGTCGCGCACGGTGGCACAGTTGACGTGAGTGGCCTGATAGCGGGTGTGGTAGTAGCGGTTGCGATGCTCACCGCCGCGTCCGCTCTGGCGCTCTTCGCCGGACGGCGTTAAGGAGTAGCCGTGTTCGGCGGCCCACCATTCCCAGAGGACGTTGCCCTTGAGGTCGACTTCGACCACGAGGTCGGTGCCGCAGCAGGCGGCGAGCAGGCCGCGACTGGTGCGTTCAAGGCTATGCAGATCGTTGAAGTAGGGGTTCGAGATGCGCTGGAGCAGCTTGCCGGGTTCGGGCTCGATGCCGATGCGAAAGATGTTGCCGGCTTCGAAGTCGTTCATGTAAATAAAGCCGTCGGCGAAGCAGTAGCCGGCGGGGTTGCCGAGGACGTTGCCCCAGTCGGACTGCCAGATGATGTTGCGGGTATCCCAGTCGTAGACGACGAAGGTTCCGGAGTAGTCGGAGGCTGCGTCCATGGTGGGGCCGAGATTTTCGTTGGGAAGGAAGCGGTATTCCTCTTTGAGCCAAGTGAGCGGGACCTTGGTTTGTTCAGCAGAGGGCTGCGCGGTTCCTGTGGTGAGGCTGGTGTGGACTTTTTGACCGGGGACCGGAGGGAGACCACCCTCGAGTTTCCAGCGCGCGCGGAGGCGCTCGTTTTGCGTAGTGTAGACAGATGCAGCTAGCAACATGGGTCAAGCGTACAACAACTTTTGGCCCGAGGGGAAACGTGTTGGCGGAGCAGGTTTTATGCTTGTTCAGGGGGCGGCGTGCCGCTGTAGACTTTTTCGGTACCTCACGTCTTGCTTATAATGAAGGGTCAACCTATCCCGTTGTTGCAAGCCATGGCCTCTATTGATTGACCTCCACTGTCATACGAATTTTTCCGATGGAAGCCTGTCCCCGGCGGCGCTGCTGGAACGCGCGTTGCAGGCTGACGTGCGGGTTCTGGCGATTACCGATCATGACACGATTGGAGCCTACGGCGCGATTTGCGACGAAGCACACGCTCACGGGATCGATTTGTACTGCGGGGTGGAGCTGAGCACGCATCTTGCGGGCTGTGAGCGGTCGGTGCATCTGCTGGGATATTTTGCAGGGGAGCCGAAGGCCGAGTTCGGCGCGTGGCTGCGGGGGTTGCAGGAGGGCCGGGTGAAGCGCAATGCGGAGTTGACCGCGCGCCTGCAGGAGCTGGGGCTGGATGTGCAGTGGAACGAGGTGAGCGCGCTGGCGCAGCGGCAGGTGGGGCGTCCGCACTTTGCGCAGGTGCTGCTGCGCAAAGGGTATGTGACGACGCTGAAGGAGGCGTTCGAGCGATACCTGGGCGAGGATGGGACGGCGTGGGTCCAGCGTGACGAGCCGTCTCTGGATGAAGCGATTGCGGAGGTGCGGGGTGCGGGAGGAATGGCTTCACTGGCGCACCCGGTGCGGATTTCGCGCGACTGGGAACGTGTGGATGAAATTGTTGCGGCGCACGCGCGACTGGGGCTGGATGCGGTGGAGTGCTTCCACTCTGAGCACGGGGAAGAGGACGAGCGGCGGTTGCTGGCGATTGCGGAGAGGTATGGACTGAGGGTGACGGGCGGATCGGATTTTCATGGCGACGCCAAGCCGGGAATCGAGCTGGGAACTGGGCGCGGGGAAAGTTTACGCGTGCCTGCGTTTGTGGCGGAGCAGCTCGCAGAGAGACTTGCGATGAGCCGGGGTTGTTGATGAGCGAGCAGCCGATCGGGACGCGGCAGGGCGCGGCTACGCCGTATGGCGGAGCACTGGTGGACCTGCTGGCTCCGGCGAGCGAGCACGCGGCCTTGATGGATGAGGCGAGCGGACTGGGGTCACTGCAGCTTTCGACAGCGAACACGGCATGGCTTAGATTGCTGGCGACGGGAGCGCTTTCTCCGCTGGACCGGTTTATGGGGTGCGCGGATTATGAGAGCGTGCGCGAGACCATGCGGCTGGCGAATGGAATGCTGTTTCCGTGGCCCATTACGCTGCAGGTGAATGACGGCTCGGCATGGCGGGAGGGCGCGCGCATTGCGCTGCGCGACACACGGAATCATCTGCTGGCAATCCTGACGATTGAAGAGGTGTTTGAGCGGGGGAGCGGGTCGGGGTCCTTTGCATTGAGCGGACCGATGCAGGCGCTCAACGTTCCCGAGCCGATGCTGTTTCCTCAATTGCACAGAACTCCGGCGGAAGTGCGGACGATGCTGGAGCAGACGGACTGCACGCGGGTTGTGGCTGTGGATCGCTGGACGGGCCGGCAGGCAGAACGGCCTGAAGTGATGCGGAGAACGGTGGAGGCGCTCGACGCCATGCTGCTGTTGAACCTTCCAGTGGAGGAAGAGCGTATCGATGACTTCGATCTTTACACGCGGCTGCGCAGCTGGAGCTTGAACCTTGAAGAAGCCTTCGGGCCGGCCGCGGTCCTAAATTTTGTGAACCTGCCGTGGAATAGGGGCAGAGAGGGACATGGCGCGCGCAGGCTTTTGCTGCACGCGATTCTGCACAAGAACTATGGGGCGCATGGGTACCTATTCGATGGAGCAGTCGCGGAGAAACACGAGGGCGGCGGCGCGATGTCGCGGGAGTCATTGCTGAAGCTTATGGCGGAGATTGACGTGCAGGCGATTTGCCCTGACGATCTGCGCGCATCACCGGAGCGGACTTCTGATGTGAAGCCAAATGAACGTGAGACCGCAGGCTTTTGTATCTGGTTTACCGGACTGCCGGGCTCAGGGAAGTCAACGATCGCGGAGCGGCTTACAGTGAGCCTGATGGAGCATGGACGCCGAGTGACTCTGCTTGACGGCGATGTGGTGCGGACGCATCTTTCTCGCGGGCTTTCGTATTCGCGCGAGGACCGCGATACGAATGTGCAGCGCATCGGCTTTGTGGCTGCAGAGATTGTGCGGCATGGCGGGGTTGCGATCTGCGCGGCGGTGAGCCCTTATGGTTCTGCGCGCGAGCAGGTGCGGCGGATGATGCCGGCGGGAACGTTTGTCGAGGTTTTTGTGGATACACCCTTGAGCGTTTGCGAAGAGCGCGACGTGAAGGGCTTTTACGCCAGGGCGCGGCGGGGGCAGATGAAGTCGTTTACCGGAGTCGATGATCCGTATGAGCGGCCGGAGCATCCTGAGGTGCGCATCGCGACGTGCGAGTCGACGGTAGAAGAGGGTGAGCGGCAGATTCTGGAGTATTTGATGCGGGCGCATCTGCGCGCGGAGGCTTAGAGCGCGGTCCCGATGCGGGGGTGCCTGCCACTCTTCAAGTTAGAGAATATTTACGGCCCGGGCTGCGAGGAGGGCGACGGTTGCAAATGAAATCAGCGCCTGGGTCATCATGAGGATCTTGGCCCATCGCGTCAGGACGGGAGTGTCGGTCGGCGAGAAGGCCGTGCTGGTGGTGAAGGCGAGAAACAAGTAATCGATAAAGTTCGGGCTCCAGTTCTCTTCGCCCATTGCGCGCTTGGCGTCGGGGTTGAGGGTCATCTGGGGGAAGAGGAAGGCTCCATCGGTGTGAACGCCGCGCAGTTCGCGCGCTCGCGGACCGCCTGCGTCCAGCCGCCAGTACCAGGAGGCAAAGACGAGGATGTTGGTGACCCATAGCGCCGAGGCGGATCGCAGGAGGTCGGTAGGCGACTCCTTGTGCTGGGGCAGTGCGGCGACGAGCAGATAGAGAGACCAGATCATGTCCAGCGTGACGATGGAGGTAACCAGATAGCCGAGAATGCGGTTGAGATCGTAGAGCTTTCGACGCCGCGCCAAGACGATGGGAAGGGTGAGCAGCGCGATAACCGCGAGGAGCAGCCAGTCCGGGCCGATGGACAGAGCATCGGGAATGGCGAGGCGCAGGCCACCGACCGCAAGCAGGGCGAGGACGGCTGGCCAGCGAGGTTCTATACGGGCACGGGTGTTCGCCATAGGGATATCTCCATGATGCGGTCAGAAGGCAGCGAGGGCAATGCTGAGTGTTCCGTGACTGGCTGGGCCAGGCGGACCCGCTTTCAGGACGAACAGCAGTGCACTACTTTTCAGGCTTACCCAACAGGCGAGTGAGCGATTGCATGGCCTTCCCGAACTTTTCCCAATCTCCCTGCTGCATTGCTTTCTGTGCTGCCTGAAGCTGCGTTCGCGCTTCGTCCAACTGCGGCGGTGGCTGTTGGGGTGAACTGGCCGGGACTATTCCACCTGCGTTTTGAGGTTGCTGCGCTCCGAAGAGATCGGCGAGCGCCCCGTCGAGCGTTGGCTCCATGACCACCCTGTCTGCCGTGACTGCGATGATGCGCTTGAGCTGGGGGAAGTTCGTACCTTCGGCCTTGAGATAGACCGGAACCACATACAGGAAAGAGTTCTCGATGGGGATGACGACCAGCTTGCCGCGGATGACCTGGGAGCCCTTCTGATCCCATAGCGTCAACTGCTGAGAGATGATTGTGTTCTGGTCGATCATGGCCTCGATCTGGTTGGGGCCGTAGATCAGCTTGTCCTTGGGAAGCTCGTAAAAGATCATCTTCCCGTATTCAGGAAAATCACACCGCGCAGCGACCCAGGCAATCATGTTGTCCCTGTTTTGCGGCGTAAAGGGCGTCATCAACAGATACTCCAGCCTCGTGCTGCCGGGCAGCTTCATGAGGATGTAGTAGGGCTGCATGGCCATCACGTTGCCGCCATACTCTTCATTGGGCGAATCCCAGAGGTCTTCGCGGTTGTAGAAGACCTGCGGTTCGGTCATATGAAAAGTTTTGTACTCGTTGGTCTGGATGTCGAAGAGATCTTCTGGGTAGCGGAGATGATTTTTGAGGTCGGGAGATAGCTGGCTGAGATTTTTGAAGACTCCCGGGAAGGCGCGACTGTATACGGCGAGGATGGGATCGCGGGGATCCATGATGTAGAAGGAGACCGTTCCGTTGTACATGTCCACGACGACCTTTACGGAGTTGCGGATGTAGTTCAGATCGGGTTCCGAGTCTGAGGAGTAGGGGCTGGAATAGGGGAACTTATCCGACGTTGTGTAGGCATCCTGAATCCAATAGAGCTTGCCTTCACTCAGCACAGCGTATGGGTCGGAGTCGAGGGTAAGAAACGGCGCAATTTGAGAGACCCTTTGCTGAACGCTCCTCCATATCTGGATTTTGCTCTCTGGCCGCAGGTACGAGGTAAACAGGATGTTGGGTTCTCCCTGCGTCCAGGCGAAGAGGAGCCGTTTCCAAAGGCTGTCGAGGGGAATGCCACCGGTTCCGGTGTAACGGGTGTAGACGTTCTGGTTGCCTTTGGGATAGTCGAACTCTTTTACTCCGGTCGCGACGATGCGATATCCGGGCATGGCTTCGCCGTAATAAATGCCGGGCTGGGTGATCTGAAGTCCGTAATCGGATTGCGGCGGAATATTCTGCAGCAGGTACTTGGGGAAGCCTCCGCCGATGGTCTGCGACGCGAAGCTCATGACCAGTCCGTAGCCGTGGGTGAACTGCAGATATTTATTGACCCAGGTCTGGGCCTGGGCCGGCAGTTGCGGCGACAGTTCGCGCGTGGCGAGCATGACCTGGTGATAGCCGTCTTGCAGATGGTATCGGCCAACATTGACGTTATAAAACTGGTAATAGAGGCGGATTGCCTGAATCTGCTGATAGGTTTGCAGCAATGGCCTCGGGTCCCAGAGGCGAATGTTCTGGATGGTGTCCTGGTTCCGGGCGATTACATCGGGAGTGAGATCGGGG
>Ga0335075_10001097_pt1 | contig 45469 bp, 38 predicted proteins | sample Lox_Sample_24_FD_206723 | JGI IMG/M metagenome (GOLD analysis project Ga0335075, IMG submission 206723) | Soil microbial communities from Loxahatchee National Wildlife Refuge, Florida, United States - Lox_Sample_2.4 | ecosystem: Environmental > Terrestrial > Soil > Wetlands | place: USA... | reverse complement strand
CGTCCGGCCCAGCCGAAATTTACTTCGTCTCGCCGCCCTAAAATGCGCTGCGTAAAGAAGCGCTCGAGCGCGAGCCAGCCGCCGTGCACGGCGCCCCAAACCACGAAGGTCCAGTTCGCACCGTGCCACAAGCCTCCTAGCAGCATGGTGATCAGCAAATTGATGTAGGTACGCCGCTCGCCGCGGCGATTGCCGCCGAGCGGAATATAGAGGTAATCGCGAAGCCAGGTGCTGAGACTGATGTGCCAGCGCCGCCAAAAATCCTGCAAGCTGCTTGCCAGGTACGGTTGGCGGAAATTGACCATGAAATGGAAGCCTAAGAGTTGCGCACTGCCGCGAGCGAGATCGCTATAGCCGGCGAAATCGCCATAGATCTGCCAGGCGAAGGCGTATACACCGATCATTAGGCTAAAAAAATTACGCCCCAGTTGTCCTCCGAATGCTGCGTTGGCCAGCAGAGCGCAGTTATCCGCAATCACGCACTTGCGGAACAATCCTGAAAGGATCAGCATGAGACCGTCGAAGAATTTCCTTGAATCGAATTCGCGCGGACGCTGAACCTGCGGCAGCAGATGCGATGGACGCTGGATTGGGCCGGCGATGAGATGCGGAAACAGGCTGATGAATAGCGCGTAATCGAGCAGCGACCGGGAGGGCCGCTGTTTGCCGTGATAGACGTCTACAATGTAGGCCACCTCTTGGAAGGTGTAAAAGGAGATGCCTGGAGGAAGAATGATCTTCAGAAAGAACGTCGGGATGTGATGCATGCCGACGAACGCCAGCATGTGCGTGAAGGAATCGACGAAGAAGTTGCAGTATTTGAAGAAGCCCAGGAATCCGAAGTTCATGACCAGCGATGTGATGAGCAACGTCTTGCGTAGCCGCTGGTTGGGATTGTCGGCAATTCTGAGTGCGAACGTGTAGTCCACCAAAGTAGACGTGAGCATGAGAGCAAGGAAGCGCCAATCCCACCAGCCATAGAAGAAGTAGCTTGCGGCCAGTAGGAACAGGTTCTGCTTCCGCCAACCCAGGCGCCAATACAAGGCGACGACGAGTGTCAGAAAGACGAGGTAAACAGGGCTATCGAAGAGCAATTCGAACCTCGCGGCTGGAACTCACCTTTTCCCGTGCGCGACAGACCGGTCGGGGTCTCCACCCACACGGTCCTCTCATCGGAACTTTCTGGGTCCAGGAAGGGCTATGGTATGGAGCTTTTCCAGCCGATATCTTTTCAGGAGCAGATGGTACAACGTGTTGAAAACGCTTGGGCAGCCCAAGAATCTGTAAGCCTGTCAATAATCCAGGTGGTTGCCATTCGGCACGGCGTGCCAAACTGAAACTGACTATCTTGATGGAACTTGAGCAAGAGATCCTAGTCCCTCCGGCGAGAGTTGAGCGGCCTTCCCCAAGACCCGTTAAAATCATTCGTCCGCCTTCATTTTCTCCTGCTGTCCTGTTTAGTGGCCTTTCCGAGCTGATCTGGTACAGAGATCTCCTATACACACTGACCCTTCACCGCATCCGCGTCCGGTATAAACAGTCCGCGCTCGGACTCGGCTGGGCTCTCGTTCAGCCGTTAGCCATGATGCTGGTGTATACGATCATCTTTTCCATCTTCGCGAGATTCCCTAGCAAGGGCGTACCCTATTCCCTTTTTGTACTTTGTGGGATTCTGCCGTGGAACTTCTTCCAAACGGCGCTCTCGTCCTCGGCGACGGGCTTGGTCAGTCATACAAGCCTCATCACAAAAGTCTATTTTCCCCGAGAAATTCTGCCGTTCAGCTATGTGATGGCCGCGTTTTTCGACTTCTTGGTGGCTTGCGTCATCCTGATCGCCATGATGGCTTGGTATCACGTCGGCCTCACTGTTCAGGTCCTGTACATCATCCCGATCCTCGCAGTGGAAGTGACATTCATCTCCGGCGTCGGTCTCTTGTTTTCAGCCTTTCAAGTGCGTTTTCGGGATATTGGGATTGCCATGCCCTTGGTGCTGCAGCTCTGGATGTTCTGTGCCCCGGTGGTCTACTCGTACAGCGACGTTCCCAAGCGGTTTCGGCCGTTATACATGCTCGATCCGATGGTTGGAATCGTTGAAAACTTCCGTCGCGTGGTTATACAGGGCTGGGGTGTAGACCTACACCTGTTGGGGGTCTCGGCTGTGGTCGCCATTATCATATTGCCGCTTGGCTATATGTACTTTAAGCATCGTGAAGCCACGATGGCGGACGTGATCTAGGAGCTGCATAGGAGAACTCCGATGACTGCACTCCAATTTGAATCTGTCTCTAAGCGGTACCGTATACGCAGCGGATCTGAATCTCAAGAATCGGGTTTCGCAAGACGGCTTCGCCGGACTAGGACGCACAAGGCAGATTTCTGGGCGCTCCAAAACGTCAACTTCGAAGTACAGCAAGGCGAGTCGCTTGGCATCATCGGACATAACGGCGCGGGTAAGAGTACGGTGCTCAAACTCTTGTCGAACATAAGCACGCCGACAAAGGGGCAAATCACGATCAACGGCCGCATCTCAGCGTTGCTAGAAGTCGGTTCCGGATTTCACCCGGAGTTGACCGGCTTAGAAAACGTGTATCTAAGCGGCTCCATTTTGGGTATGCGTCGCGCGGAGATTACAAGCAAGCTGGAGAGCATCATCGAGTTTGCGGGTGTCCGGCCCTTTATCGACATCCCCGTGAAGCGGTTCTCGTCGGGCATGTTTGTTCGCTTGGGGTTTTCGATCGCAGCCCACCTGGATCCCGACATCCTGCTGCTGGATGAAGTTTTGGCGGTCGGCGATTATGCATTTCAAGAAAAATGCAAACAGAGGATTGCGGAAATGCACCGGAACGGTACCACCATGGTGTTCATTTCTCACGATTTGAATGCTGTCCGTAGCGTTTGTCAGCGCGTTCTGCTACTCCAGCGCGGCGAAGTCATTGCGGAGGGGCTCCCGGATGATGTCATCCGGCGATACACCGAAACCGCGGCGTTTCATCAAAGGCCGCAGATCACGGACGAAAGGCGAGTGGCGGAAGTGACCAGCGTTAAGTTCTACGATTCGCTCGGGAACAGAACGAACGGATTCAGAACAGGCGATGCGGTATCGGTCACAATTGGGTATCGTGTGCGCCGTCACATTCCTCAGGGCAGCATCTCGCTCTATTTCTTGAACAGCGAGGGCGGTATAGCGGCCCAGTGGACCACCTCGCTCTCCGGCCGCCCAATCAACATGCTTGTGGGGGCTGGATCCGTGGAATTCACCTGCGATGAATTGGGTCTGCAACCCGGCGTCTACCAGATAGACGCGACCATCGAAAAGAACGGAACAGCCGAGGAGTACGAATGGCAGCACGCCTGCGCTTCCATTCACGTCGACGCGGCGAAGACGAGAGGGGCATTCTATATGCCCCATAGCTGGCGAGAAACGAGCGAGGATAGCGTCAGCTTCCTTGAATCGCTTGCGCATACAGAGTGAAAAGCGGTAGAGCCCCGGCTCGATGAGCCGGAGCCCTGGGTGGTTACTCGATTGGAGCAATCTGCAACGGTCCCGTTATGACGGACCCGTTCGACAGTTTGCGTTCGACAACATAGTAGAGAGTACGGCCCGAAACTGCGGGGATGTTCACGGTACAGCCGCTTGCACACGACGCCCAGTTTTGCGGCTCGCTCGCAAATGCGTACGGGTCGCTATTGGCCGGAGCCGTGGTGCAGTCCTCCAGCCGGTTCGGAGAGCAGAAGAGTGGTTGACCATTGGCGTCACTCCCGTACTCGGCGTAGCCGAATCGGATTCGGACGGTTGATCCGGAGACTCCTCCCACCTGAACGGGAATTCTGACGAACGTCGTTCGGTTATTAGAGTCGCCGCTTGGCAGAGGAGGAAGCTTGACTCCCCATACGTCGCTCCGCCTACCGTCACCCCAGGCAACTGTTGTGACTCCCCAGTCACCGTTGGTCAAAGCGTGCATATTCGCGTAGTTGTTCGTCCTGGCCGGACCGTTCAGCGCCATGGTTAGCACTCTGTCGTGCATACCCAAAGGATCGGCAGCGGATATATCGTGCTGTGCATAGGCCGCAACTTCCGGGGCCATTGGCGCAACGCATGGTGTGTTGATCATCAGATTAATCTGACACCCCAGTGAGGTCGTTGCCTGCGGAACCACTTCATAGATCTGGTTCGGCTGACTGCCCGCAACACATTCGCCCGCATTCATTGCAATGCAGCCTTGCCATGGCGTCGAATCGCTCAACTGAGAATTAGGGCCGCTGACGTTTTGAATGAGATGCTGCCCGGCCCACATCCTGACTGCTTGCCGCTTGAGATCGAGCGACGTGTTCTGGCCTTCCGGCAAATCGATCTGATACACAGTATTCGTGCCAGAGACTTTCGTGTAAGTATGGCTCCATAGCGCGTCAGCTCCGCCACCCGCACCGCCGAGTGGCCGTCCATCGACGATCCATTCACAGGTTGGGCAGCCATAAGTTAACCCGCCGGCATGGCTCTGAATGACCCCGATTCCGAGTCCTTTGAAGCTTCTGTCGAACGGGAACAATGATTGGACGCCCCACATGAAACCGCTCCCCCAGACCGTGAGCGGCTGGCCGAGTCGGACTCCGTATCCGGCGCCGTATCCGCCGAGATCGTTAGCGAAATCGACTACATACGGGCCGGAAGTGATCATATTCGCGCCAGCAAACCACTCGATAGTATGTCCCGCCTTAAGCACATCGTTGTCCATCTTTCCGGACGCTACGTTGCCGTTCGGAAAAAGGTTGAACTCCGGGTAATAGCAGCTCTCCGGCATCCACTCTGTCAGAACAAAGCCGGAGGAATGCGCCACTTTCGAAGCGGAGCAATCGCCCGTGAACGGTTCCAGCCCGCGCGCTACCACCAGATGCGCGGTGGCGTTGATATTGCCCGTCAGCGGTGTGACGGCTGCAACCAGCATCAGTTCGTGCGAGCTCGTTGCTTGATCGACTATAAAATCGCCAGGCTGGATGGATTGCAGATAGGAGTAGCAGTTAGAGGTGCTGCCGTCGCCACCGCAGGTTGAGGCATTGTGCGCCCAGGGAGCCGGCCGTGCCCCGACAGGAAGCGATCCAAGCGCAACCAAGTCCTGCGAAGCAGGCGTTTTCGCCAAGGGGTCCGACACATCCATCTGGATACAGTTGTTCCCCGTCGCCCCAAGGGCAATCCAGCGGGAATCGGTTACGCCTAGCTGTTGGCAGGTTTGTGGGTCGACGAATGTGCTCGAAAGCGCAAGCGACCCACCGTTGTTGTAAATCTGGCTGACAGTCAGATCCCACTGCTCGATATGCGCGGTACCCGGCTCCGCCAGAGCCTTCATCGAGTACATGTCGGAATAGCCCTGAGAGTAAGCTGGCCCCGTGGAGAATTGAAAGTATTCAAATCCGTGAATGCTGCTCCACCTGGACGGCCATGTATCCCAACTGTTGTGACAGTTCTTTACCTGGCCCGTGCCCGCAGGCTGCGAAAAATCGATATCACAAAACCACGTCAGGGCGCCCTGTTGCGGACGCATCATGAACTTCGCAAACGTCCCAGATACGGCCTGCAATGCGGGAGCGCCGAAATAGCTAAAGTCTATTTGCGGGTACGCCGCCGTTATCTCCTGCTGAATGGTCTGAGAGGTCTGAACATAACTACATGTGATCGCCGGATTCTGCAGCGCGGGATTACGATTGTCGCTCCATACCGCGAATTTCTGGTGCGTAGGATTCGACGGGTTGTCGTTATACGTGCAATTTTGCATAAACCCGTTCGAGGTATTGTAACTATACCCGAGCTGCGTGCCATTGTTGTAATTCGAAAGCTTACGCGACTCCCCAGTGGAGGGAATCATCAGATATAAATAGCTGTTCGATCCCGTACCCGTAAACCAAACGTCTACGAAAGTGCAAAGATACCCGCTCGTTGGTGTTGCCAAAGGCGTCACACCGTCGGCCGCATATGTAACCACATAGGGCGTGCCATTGCAGCCCGTCGTGCCCGCGCCCTGAAACTCGGTAAAGAAATTGTTGCTGGTCGCCCAATTGTTTTGTGCGTTCTTAAGGTAAACCGTTCCACCGTTTGGGTTGACCCACAGCTTGATACCGAAGTTTGGAAACAAATACGAGTTCTGCGTGATCGCCACCCCAGAGGAATGGTTTTTGCTGAGCGCGCCACATGAGGTCAACGAATTTCCACTGATGGTCTTACACCAGATGCTCTCCAAGTTGCTGCCAGTGTCGACCTTCACCTCATATCCGGAGCCATTATTCGGCCATGGCGTCTGGAGAAAACCGGCGGCCGATGCAACCGGAATGCTGGTCGCACCAGATGAGAGGGCGGCTGTCGTCGTCGAGACTTGGGCCGTCCAATTGGAGATGTTCTGCGTGATCGTAAGGTGCTGCTCATCCTGGACGCTCGCGATGGTGCAGAGATTGTTCGGACACGTTGGCGCGGTGTTGGCAATACCGATGAGCATGCCCGGCTCGAGAACGGTAACCGGGAAGTACACGTTCTGGCCATTGCTCGCGTTGGCTCCCCACGTTACCGTCGAGCCGCTTACAGAGGCTAGCGAGCCACCGAAGGTGTTCGTCAGCATGTCATTTGAAACCATCGGGCTTCCCCAGCCGCCCAAAATCGGTTGCGGGAAACTCGAAGGCCTATAAGTGGTACCCGCCGTGCTTTGCGGTAGTGGAGTTGTCAAGATATTCCCGAGGCAATCTGACGAACCGGAGCCTGAGCCGCCGTCACTAACCAGACAAATGGAATAAGTGGCCCCTGAAACGCTAGCGTATCCCGTGATCTGGGTTTGAAGGTCGTCTAGAGCATAGAACTCCACGTCCGTAAAGGACGGCCTTGCTACGCCCGACGCGCCCCACAAATAGAGAGCATTCGACGGGCCGCCGGATCCTGAGTAAGTCGCATAAGAGCTGCTCCCGAGGATATTGGTGGGATTGGCCCAGACGCTCGCCAGATCAATGACGCCGTTCCACGCGCCCCAGCCGCTCAGTGAATCTCCGCCGTCCCCGGCACCGGTCCACCGTTGCAATTGGAATCCAGTCAGCGGATCGATTTGTGTATTGTCGGAAGCACTGGAAGTGGGCGCCGTATAGTTGATTGTCGGCCACCCATAGTTTCCAAATCCTGATGAATTGAAAGGTATGTAATCTGGCGCGTTGTTGCCTAAAGGCGGGTTTTGAGTCTGAAAAGTATAGCTGCCGTAATATTGCCCGTTATCGCACAAGACTTGAAGATAGTGAGTTGTTGCTGCCTGCAGCGCGCGAGAATAGATATTCCCATCGGCCGCCTTCGCGGTTCCGCGGAAGCCAACTACAATCGTTCGGTAAAGTCCATTCACGATGTTTCCTGCCCGATTGTCTTGGTCTGAGCCGGGAAATAGACTGGGATCCACGTCGTGATCAACTGTCCCGAAGGTCGGATCCGTACCCTCTTCCACGGTGCAGGCGTTCACATCCGGAGCAGTGTAGCTAAACGTCGCTTGGGTGGGGGTGGCGCCTAACATCTGAATAGAAAATACCTGCGGAGGAGGAAGAACAACAAAGGGAGCCTCGGTTCCTAAAGTGGCGAAGGCCGCGGGATTGCTTTGGTTGTTGTACTCCGTTGCGATCCAGCTAGCACTAAAGGTTCGTGTGCTGACGCGCAATTCATCGAGAGTAGCGCTCAGACTGGCGCCGCCGGTCAAATCCACGTTCACGTTCGGCGCCGCGGTCAAATCCGCAGGACCATAGTGCACTAGCCCCGCTTGTGACCCGTTGATATACAGCGTCGGCGTTCCTCCGGAAAAGACATAGGCGAAGTAATACCACGTATTCGTCTGAATTCCGAAGTTGCTCGTCGTGTCCGTAGTGGCGCTTGTGGACCTTACCGCTGTCAGCCAGTCTGCATCGGACGTCGTATAATGCCCTGATAAACTTATCCCCGAGCCGCCATTATTTTGAGTTGGGTCAAATCTCGTAATAAGCGATGCATACTCCGTAAGCGAGCTAAATTTAACCCAGCCGGAGTAGGTTAAGGCGCTTGTTCCATTAAGAACGGAATATGTTCCGAAGTCGAGCTTGTCGGTGGACCCGTTTAATGAAAGACCAGAGCCTAATTGGCCCGTTGTGCTCATTCCACTCGTGTTATTCACCGATGTACCGTTGGAAGCTTGCCCTTCTCCCGAAGCAGAGTTGTAAATGGTTGTGCTTGTGGCTTGATCCTCCAAATGGTAGACGCCCGAATACCCGGACCAAACTGCGGTTGGATTGGCTGCGGAGCTAGTTACCGTCGCTCCGTATGCAAGATAGAACGCAGTGTTCCGGGAATGGCTTAGACTCGGACATAAGACTGCCGCAGTAAGCGCGCCGGTGGAAGCATTGTATGAAATGATCTCGAACGGGAGCAATTGCGTCAAGCGCGAATCGGAAAAGAATGAAATATCCGCGCCCGTCGAGCTCTGCACGTGACCGCCGTTTGCGGCCGATTTAAGAGCCGGGTCCGCTAGAACGAGATAAACTGGGAAATTAGTCTGGTCACTATTAGCAACCTGCGCGGCCTGTATCGTAATCGTGCGGCTATATTGAAACGACTGCGCTTCGCTACTCAGCGCAAACAGGCTAAGAGCGCAAATGAGAAACAATAACGTCTTGGCCACATGCGCTCCTTAGAAACTACTGCCCCATGCAATACGCTTCCACACATTAGGCGCATTGCAGACATAATAGTAATTACTATCGACCGAGAACTGACCCGTCGAGCAAGTTGAACTGGATGTCGTCGGAGGCGTGGCCACGTAAGTGCTTGCCACTGACGGGTCAATGGAGATGGTAGATATGCCGGCGTTTTCCGCAACCAAAATGCCTGGTCCGCTGGCGATAGTTTTAGTGGAAAGAAACGCTCTGAAATCAACCCCACTTCCGGCTGTCAGGCTGCCTCCTGTAACAGTCCAGTTGAACAGCGGAATGGATCCGGAAGGAAACGCCGTCACGCCCGACACGTATAAGCACCCGGTGCAAGTTAAGGACGCAACGCTGCCGGCGGTCAAGTTGCCCGAGCTGTCGATATAAATAAACACCAGCCCCGAGGTTGATCCCGACGCCGTAACCGTTGCGGAGCTCTTGAAGCTATACACCGTATTTCCCACGCGGACATTGCAAGGCGTACTGGCCGAGCAACCGGCGCCAATCGTCAGCGTGCCGCTCGAGAGCGTTGTGCCAAAATCCCCTAGCTGAGCGGCAAAGGAGGCTCCGCCGCCCGAACCCGAACCGCTGCCTCCGCTGCTTCCGGCTTCTAAACTCCAGACATTTGTAGCTGTACACGCATACAGGTTTGTACCGGCGGCAGCGGCGCTATTGAAGAATAGCTGGCCCACCTGACACGTCGATGGCAACGTCGTGCCCACGGCTATCGGCCTGGTAAAAGAGAATGAAGAAAAATCGGGATTACGCCCTTGAGTTTGCAGGTTTACGGTGGTGGGGGGTGTCGTTTGCCCAAAAGCTTGGCTAACCAGCCCAAAACCGAAGCTCAGCAACGTCAGGACAGATATATTAAGAATGCATGTGGTTCGCATTGGATATCTTGAGGCCTCCAAAAAATGGCTCGAACTCACAATTCCATAGCAATTATTGAAATTAACGACGAATATCCAAACTATTGAGGCCACGCTGGATAGGATTTTTTGCATCCCTCGTGACCGGCTCGCATGGGTATAGGAAACCTTACTCCTGATCGGGTTCTTGTCACGCCGCCCGCCGAAGGCTATCCTGTGGGCAAAGGCCAGCATGTATCCGGTTGCCCAATTGCCGTCTAATCAGCCAGTCCCGGCCAAATCTCTCCTCCCGCTTTGCGTCGACTTGGATGGCACGCTGATCCGAACCGACCTGCTACTTGAGTCGTTGCTGCTCATGGTTCGGCAGAGCTTCCTGTCCCTGTTTTGGCTTCCTTTTTGGATTCTGGCCGGAAAGGCTGCGCTAAAGCAGCGGTTGGCGCAAAGAGTTAGCTTCGATCCGGCAGCCATTCCATATAACCAAGACCTGGTCGAATGGATCCGGGAACAAAAATTGCTGGGCCGGCATACGGTTCTCGCCACAGCGAGCAATCGGCTCCTGGCGGCAAAGGTCAGTGCCTATCTTGGCTGCTTCGATGAAGTCTTGGGTAGCGATGAAACCGTTAACCTGAGTGGCGATACGAAGCGTGCGGCATTGGTCGCCAAATTTGGGGAGCGCGGCTTCGACTATGTAGGAAATTCGCGCAAAGACCTCAGCATCTGGGCCGGATGCGCTGATTGCATCGTGGTCCATGCCTCGAAGCCAACTCTCGCCCATGCGCGAAAAATCGGTTCCGTTACCCGCGTCTTTCCAAAGCCCAGGACAAAGCTCAAGACTTGGCTCCGTGCCCTTCGGGTTCACCAATGGGTAAAGAATCTGCTCGTTTGTATTCCGCTATTCACCTCCCACCGATTGTCTGATCTAACCGCGATAAAGAATGTTGCCATTCTCTTTTGCGCGTTCAGCGCCTGTGCTTCAGTAATTTACATTGTCAATGACTTATTAGATCTGCCCGCCGATCGCGCACATACTACGAAGTCATCCCGGCCGTTCGCCTCGGGGGAACTTTCTATCCTTCAAGGCTGCCTGTTAGGCCTGGTCTTCAGCGTGATTGCTGTCGCTTTGGCGCTTTATCTACCTCCATCAGCTCAGTTTGTTCTTGCATGCTACTTCGTGCTGACATCCCTCTATTCGGTGTGGCTGAAGAGGAAGCTTATCCTTGACGTTTTGGTTTTGGCCACTCTTTACACGATCAGAATCTTCGCTGGCGGCGCTGCGGCGCATATCAAGATATCGGGCTGGCTGATTACATTTTCCTTATTCTTCTTTCTTAGCTTGGCAATTTGCAAGCGTAGCTCCGAACTCATGAACCTGTTGAAGGCGAATAAGACTCGTACTAGTGGACGATTCTATGAAACAAGTGACTTAGAGCCGCTCAACATATGCGGGATATCTAGCGGTATGCTCGCATGCTTGATCATCTTATTGTATGAGAGCAGCCAACAGGCCCAGCTTTTATATGCCACACCTCAGTTGCTGTTCCTTTTGTGCCCGCTGCTGTTTTATTGGATTTCCCGGCTCTGGGTACTCACATTCCGCGGTGTGCTGAAAGAAGATCCGATTCTGTTTGCCGTGCACGACCGGGTAAGTTACGCTGTAAGTTTCGCAATGGCTATAATCGTGGGACTGGCCGCGTTTGTTAGAATCCCCCTCGAACGCTTTTTACAGTAATACCAGCCATTAGAAGTTCACCCGATACCATACGAAAAGTGCCCGATCCGATACCGGTAATGCTGATGGTCCGCGAGCTGGGGCCGGGCGGAACTGAACGGCAATTAACCGAGCTGGCGCGGTCGCTCGATCGCTCGCTCTTTCAAGTTCATGTCGGGTGCTTTCATGATGGTGTCCGAGCGAATGAGCTGCGCGCAACGGGCATCCCCATCCTACGCTTGCCTGTCACCTCTTTTATGAACGCGAGCGTCGTCACGGGGGCCTGGCGGCTGGGCCGTTACTTACGCCGGCACAAAATTCGACTCGTACACACCTTCGATTACCCTTTGAACTGCTTCGGCATCCCCGTCGCACGGGTGTTTGGAATTCCTGTAGTTCTATCAAGCCAGCGTTTCCACCGGCACCTGACGCCGAGCCCCTATCTCCGGCTCCTGCGGGTGACCGACCGCATTGCCAACGGCATTATCGTCAACTCCGAATCGGTGCGCACAGAAATGGTCGAAAACGAACATGTACCCGCTTCGCGTGTACACCTCTGCTATAACGGCATCGACACCGCCCGATTTCACCCTGATCCGCGCGTACGCATGCCGGTGCTTCAAAATGCATCGCTCGTCGTCGGCGTCGTTTGCCTCCTCCGCCCGGAGAAGGCTCTTCAGACATTATTGCGTGCCTTTGCTCAGTTCTCGGCTTTGGAACCGGGAGTTCGATTGGTAATTGTCGGCAGCGGGCCGGAACAGTCCGGGCTGGATTCCCTGGCGCGAGAACTCGGTATTCGGGAGTATTGTGTTTTCCAGCCTACGGTGGCTGACGTTGCGCCGTGGCTGCGTTCGATCGACATTTTCGTGCTGCCGTCACTCTCCGAGGCCTTGTCGAACTCTCTGATGGAAGCCATGGCATGCGGCTGCGCTTGTATTGCCTCCTCGGTAGGCGGCAATCCGGAATTGGTTCGGCACGGCGAAACCGGCCTCTTGTTTCAAGCAGGCAACGTGCAGGAATTATTGGAAAAGCTCCGGATGCTGGCCGGAGAACCGGCTCTTCGCAAGCGGCTCTCTGGCGCCGCTGCACGTGCTATCCGGGAGCGGTTTTCGCTCGAAGCGTCGGCAGCTCGCATGCGCGAGATCTATAGCAGCTACCTGCTGTAAAGTCTTTGGCGCCTCAGGCCGATGACATACTTGAGACGAGGCAGATGAGTTCAGAGGCTGGAAGTGTTCACGTCGCAATACTCGGTTTGGGCTATGTCGGCTGCGTTTCCGCCGCCTGTCTCGCCCAACTCGGCTATTCAGTGACCGGTATCGATCGTGACGAGAACAAGGTAACCAATGTCCTGAACGGTATAGCGCCGTTTTTTGAGCCCGGGCTTGAGCCTCTGGTTCGCGAAAATGTGGCCTCCGGGCGCCTCCGGGCAAGCACTTCGATCAATGCAATTCAGGACGCCGATATTGCTCTGGTTTGTGTTGGAACTCCCTCCGAGAAGAACGGCAATCTCGGGCTCGACCAATTGCGGCGGGTAGTCCAGGAAATCGCTGGAACCCTCGGCAACCGTGAAAAACCGCTGGTGCTCGCCATCCGTAGTACCGTTTTCCCCGGAACCTGTGAGGAAATTGTCCTCCCATTGCTCGAGGGCAGACCTCTGGTTTCAGTAGTATCCAATCCGGAGTTTTTGCGCGAAGGCGTGGCGGTAAAGGACTTCATGGAGCCGTCGTTGGTGGTGGTGGGAGGGGATGATTCCGGCGCGGTCCGGCGTGTTGCGGCACTCTATGCTCCATTGCATGTCCCGCCCTGCCTGGTAAGCCTGCGAACCGCGGAAATGATCAAATACGCGTGCAACGCGTTCCATGCTGTGAAAATTTCGTTCGCAAATGAGATCGGCGCGCTCAGCGCCCGGCTGAATATCGATCCCGGTGAGGTAATGGCGACCCTTTGTGAAGACACGAAGCTGAACATCTCCTCCGCTTATCTGAAGCCTGGTTTCGCATTTGGCGGTTCCTGTCTGCCGAAAGATCTTCGTGCGCTTACATATCGCGCAAATCGGCTCGATCTCCGGCTACCCTTGCTAGATTCCGCGCTGCCTAGCAATCAGCAGCATCTGCAGCGGGCGATTGAAGCGCTGCTCGACCTTCCCGCACGCCGCCTTGGAGTCATCGGCCTTGCATTCAAAGAGAACACCGACGACCTGCGCGAGAGCCCGGTCGTGTCTCTGCTCGAGCAGCTCATCGGCAAAGGCCGGCAGGTCCGTATTTTCGATCCTCACATTCAGCTCGATGCCATTTACGGCAGTAATCGCAACTTTATTCTCCAGCAGATTCCGCACATCGGACGCCTGCTCGACAATTCCCCGGATCAGCTCCTGGACTGGTGCGATCATGTCGTCATCGCGCAGAAAATGGGTCCTGATCTTACCTTGCAAGTGGCGCATTCCGGCCTACCAGTCACAGATCTCGTCAGTTCCCTGCTCTCTTATATCGGAGCGCCAGTCCCTGCTTCGGCACGATAAACCACCAGTACCGCAACGTTCCCGCCAGTACTTCCTCAAGCCCGGTAAGTAACACTAGAAGGGAAGAGTGAATCTACTCGTAAGACGGCAGAATCGCGCTAGCCATCCACCCGTTTCGCGTTCTTGACCTGCAGCCGTTCCCCCGAGCTTTCGCGTGACAGAAGAAAAAGATCAGGCATTTCTCTCGGCTTGGCGAGAACGTCTCCAGGCCTTGAAGAATATCCCACCGGTGCTGCGAATCGTCTGGGACTCCGGCCCCTATGTAGTCACCTTGGGCCTTATTTGCCGCGTCTTCGTTTCGCTGGTGCCGGTGAGCGCCGCCTGGGTCACTCGCCTGATCATTGACAACATTACGGCCATCCTGAGGGGTAAGGCGCACCTGTCTTCGCACCTTTGGTGGCTTGTCGCGACCGAGTTCGGACTGGTCGTCGCTGGAAACATCTTCAGCCGATTGATCGACCATTACGACGCTGTCCTGGCAGACCGCTACACGCGGCACGTCAGCATCGAGGTGATGAATCACTCGGCGCAGCTCGACCTGCAGGCCTATGAAGATCCTGTCTTCTATGACCGGCTGGAGCGAGCTCGCGTTCAAGCCACCGATCGGCTAGGCATGATTCAATCCATCGGACGGCTGTTCCAGCAGGCGATCACTACTATTTCGCTCTCGGCCGCGATCCTCTACTTCTCTCCCTGGCTGCTGCTTCTGCTGATTGTTTGTCTGGTCCCAGCATTTCTCGGTGAAAGCCATTTCGCGTTCCTCAGTTATGCCAAGAATTTTCGTCAAACGCCCGTCAAACGCGAATTAGACTATCTACGCCAGGTCGGTGGCAGCAAAGAAGCGGCCAAAGAACTGAAGCTATTTGGTCTCAGCGGCTTTCTCACCGGCCGTTTCACTACTCTTTCGAATCAGATTTTCGATGAGAACCTCGCACTCTACCGTAAGCGTCTCATCGCCGTCTCTTTTCTTTCCACGCTCAGCACGGCCGGCTACTACGGCGCCTATTTCTGGGTCATTTACCAGACCGTCAATCACGTCTTTACCATCGGCACCCTGGTGTTTTTGACGCAATCCATCATGAATGCGTCCACCAACATCTCTCAAATCTTTTCTACGCTGTCCAGCATTGCGGATCAGGCTCTTTTCCTGACAGACTTGCTGGCGTTCTTCGAAATGAAGCCGACCGTGACCTCGAAACCGGATGCTTTGCCGGCTCCCCGCCCCATCGTGCACGGCTTCGAATTTCGAAACGTCTCATTCGTCTATCCGGGTACCGAGCGCCGCGTCCTCAACGGCTTGAATTTTCGGCTCGAGCCCGGCGAGCGCATCGCTCTCATCGGTCAAAACGGCCAAGGCAAGACCACCATCGTCAAGCTCATGACACGCCTGTACGATCCAACCGCCGGCCGCGTACTTCTCGATGGTGTCGATCTTCGGGATTACGATGTGGACGACCTCTGCCGGGAGATTGGCGTCATATTCCAGGATTTCATGCGCTATGAAATGAAGGCGAGAGAGAACATCGCAGTCGGACGCATCGAATACCTGCGCGACGATTATCGGATCCGCGATGCCGCCGAAAAGAGTCTCGCCGATGGTGTCATTCAACGGCTCCCACAGAAATACGATCAGATGCTTGGGCGCCGCTTCGAAGGTGGAGTAGATCTCTCAGGCGGCGAGTGGCAGAAACTGGCTCTCGCACGCGCTTATTTGCGGGAAGCGCAGGTGCTCATTCTCGACGAGCCCACCGCCGCGCTGGACGCGCGAGCCGAGTACGAAGTCTTCAAACGCTTCAATGAACTGACCGAGAGCAAAATGGCGCTGTTCATCTCGCATCGCTTTTCGACCGTTCGCATGGCCGAGCGGATTATCGTGCTCGAAAACGGGGCAATCGCCGAAGAGGGCAGCCATGATCGACTAATGAGGTATGGCGGGCGCTACGCTGAAATGTTCGAGCTGCAAGCGTCCAGCTACCGGTAACCGACGCCGAATGCCTGAGCTATCCATGCAAATAAATGTCGAACATGCGCAGGTAATCGGCCACGAGCTCAGCGATGCGGAGCAAGCAAGACTTCGTGAGCATGCGACCCAAGCGGCGCGTTCCTCCGCCTGGTTGCCCGGCAAAGGCCGCTCAAAGCGACCACGGCAAATCTACCGGCAATGCGCTGCCCGCTTCTCTGCGCTTGAGCGCAACCTGTACAGTCTCCGGTCTGGCGAACCCCCAGATGACGTCAAATGGCTCTACGATAACGTTCGACTGCTCCGCTCTCATCTGCACGACGTTGCGGATTCCACCAAGCCGCTGGGTAAGTTGCCCCAGGTTCGCACGGCTCGCGATGAATCCGTTCCGCGTTGCATCGTGCTCGCTCGATCTCTGCTCAGCGCCATTGACAACCGGCTCACCGAGCCCGCTTTCGCTTTCTTTATAGAGGCGGTCGAACAAGTTGAGCCGTTGCGTTTGGCAGAGTTGTGGGGCATGATCCCGGCGCTGAAACTCGCTCTCCTCGAAACCATCGTCGAACAGGGCCGCAAGGCTCTCGAAGCGTTTCGCGCTCACGGCCCCGATGCGCAATCGTTCGGGATCGGAACCATGGTTACGAGCCTGCGCTTGCTGGGAGAATCCGATTGGAAGGAAACCCTCGAACAGCTCTCCGTTGTTCACCGTGCTCTCAGCCTTGATCCGGCCGGAGTGTACTCACGCATGGACTTTGAAAGCCGCGAATATTACCGGCAAGTTCTCGAAAAGATCGCGGCTCAATCGGATGTCGGCGAGCTCGAGTTGGCGCGAATGGCTGTCAAGATGGCGGAAGAAGCCCGCGTCGATTCCTCCGCGCCCGAACCGCTGCGCGACCGGCTACGGCACGTCGGATACTATTTCATCGACGACGTTGGCTCCCAGGATCTCCTGCACCGCATCGGCTATCGTCCTTCGTTTTCGGCCAGTGTTGAGCGGCTGTTCCACCGCTATCCCGACGAGATCTACATCATCGGAATCGAGTTCCTGACTCTGATTACCGTCGTCGCCCTGATGATGAGCATCGTCCGCACGCATGGCGGATTCGGGCTTATCGTCAGTGCGTTGTTGCTCATTCTCCCTGCCACCCAGGCAGCGATTGAGCTGATGAATTACCTGGTCACTACAATCCTTACGCCGCGCCCGCTGCCGAAGCTCGATTTCTCGAAAGGCGTCGATCCTTCCTGCGCCACCATCGTCGCGATTCCGACCTTGCTCATCAATGAAAAGCAAATTCGGCGGCTCGTGGATGATCTCGAAGTTCGTTACCTCGTCAATCACGATCCGAATATCTTCTTCGCACTTTTGACAGACCTGCCCGACACTGCCGAGCCCGCCCTCGAGCAGGACGCCCGCATCGAACTCGCTATTCGCTTATTGGACGGCCTCAACCGCAAATATCGCGACCAGCCTCATGGCGGGTTCTACTTGTTCCACCGGCACCGCGTATACAATCCCCGCGAAAGCGCCTGGATGGGATGGGAACGCAAACGCGGCAAGCTGCTGGACCTGAACCAGTATCTTCGTCATGCATACGATCCATTCCCGGTAAAGGCCGGAGATCTTTCCCGCCTGCCGCACATCCGCTACGTCTTGACGCTTGACTCCGATACCCAACTGCCGCGAGGCTCTGCTCAACGCATGATCGGTACCATGGCCCATCCCCTGAACCGTCCGCTGGTGGACCCCGATCTGAACATCGTGACCGAAGGCTATGGCATACTCCAGCCGCGCGTCGGCGTCAGCGTTCATTCGGCCACCCGTTCCCGTCTTGCAAGTATCTACTCCGGCCAAACTGGATTCGACATCTATTCGCGCGCCGTTTCCGATGTCTACCAGGATCTATATGGCGAGGGCATCTTCACCGGCAAAGGCATTTACGATGTCGATGCGCTCAGGCAAGTCCTCGAGCGCCGTTTCCCTCGCAACGCGCTTCTCAGTCACGATCTCATCGAAGGCGCCTACGCGCGTGCAGGCCTGGTCTCCGACATCGAAGTTATCGACGATTACCCGTCACATTACAGCGCATATAACCGCCGCAAGCACCGCTGGCTGCGCGGCGATTGGCAGATCGCGCGTTGGATCTTCAACCGCGTCCCCGACGAGTCCTGGCATCTCGCCCCCAACCCAATTTCGCTCGTTTCGAAATGGAAGATTGTTGACAACCTGCGCCGCAGCCTCATCGAGCCCGCCACCTTCCTGCTGCTTGTTGCCGGCTGGTTCATCTTGCCCGGCGGCCCGCGCTTTTGGACCATTGTCACGCTAGCTCTGTTGTTCCTTCCTATCTACTTCCGGCTCGTGTTCTCCCTCATTCGCGCCGCTGTGACTCAGCAATGGTTCACAACTCGCGAGGCATTTAGCGATTTTCTCATCTCGAACGTGAGCATCCTTCTCAACATCGCGTTTGTCGCCCATCAGACGCTTGTTTCACTCGACGCGATTGTTCGGACGATCTTCCGCAGCACCATCACTCATACCCACCTTCTTGAGTGGGAAACTGCAACCGAAGCAGAACTTGGACTGAAGAAACGCACGCCCGTAGACGTCTATCTCGACTGGATTCCGCTGTTCGGCGTCTGTCTTGGTCTCCTTTTGTTCTGGAAACCGTCACCTTGGCCATACGCATTGCCGTTTATTGCCGCCTGGTCTTGCGCCAAATTGATCTCAGTCTGGTTAAACCGCTCGCCGCACGCGGAAGGCCATGCGCTCACCGAAAAGCAATCCCGTTTCCTGCGGGACATAGCGCTGCGCACCTGGCGGTATTTCGCCGAGTTCAGCAACGAAAACAATCACTGGCTCATACCGGACAACGTGCAAGAAGAACCATACCGGATTGCTGAACGCATATCGCCTACCAACCTTGGATTTCTGTTGAACGCTAGGCAAGCAGCGCTTGAGCTCGGCTACCTGACGGTCTCCGAGTTTGTTGCGCAAACCGAACGAACTCTTGGTTCGCTTGTAAAATTGCCGCGCCATTTCGGCCATCTCCTGAATTGGTACGACAACATTACGCTCCAGCCGCTCGACCCTCAATTTGTGTCAAGCGTCGACAGCGGCAATCTTGTCGCCTCTTTGTGGACCTTGAAACAGGGCTGCCTCGCCTCGCTCCATGAACCGGTGTTGCGGCAGCGCGCATTGGACGGCTTGGCCGATATCTACAAAATCCTGGGTCACGCGAAGTCACGAGTGGGCAATCTTGCCCCGCTCCTCACCTCAACCGATCCCGGCGTTTGGCTTCCGCAATTGCTACAAGTGGGGGATGTTCTCATTCGTGAATACGCCGGCGACAAACAAGACTCCTGGTGGGCTACGGAACTCGCCACCCGCGTCGCCGCTTTACGCGAAGAAGTGCACAATTTCACGCCTTGGCTTCTTCCCGAATTCGAAGCAATCCGCAATCTGGCTGCGGATTTTGACCTGCCACCCAGGGCTCTCACGCCTGAAAATGCAGCGGCCTGTTATCAGGAGCTCGAGCAGCGTCTGAATACTCTGCTGGCGAATTCCGCGGCCCCTCCGCAGGCCCAGGACGCCGCAACGCGTCTCCTCGTTCTGCTCCCGCATTGCCGCAGTCGCGCGAGTGAACTGGCCACGCGTCTGCATGCAATCTCTATGCAAGCCGACGCCCTAGTGCGCGAAATGAGTTTTGCCCCGCTATTCGATGGTCGCCGCCGTCTGCTCTCCGTCGGTTACGATGTCGCGGCGAAACAGCTTAACAAGTCCTGCTATGACCTACTGGCGTCTGAAGCGCGCACAGCCTTCTTTGTTGCGATCGCAAAAGGTGAAATTCTTCAGGAGAGTTGGTTCCGGTTGGGCCGCCAGCATACGGTTTGCGAAGGGCAGACGTCTCTGATCTCCTGGACCGGCACCATGTTCGAGTACCTCATGCCGGTTCTCTGGATGAGATCTCACCCCAACACCCTGCTCGATCGAGCGGTTCGGTCCGCTGTTCGTGCACAACAGTCGTACGCCACCAACCGCGCCGTTCCCTGGGGCATTTCGGAAGCCGCTTACAGCATCACGGACGAAGCCGGCAATTACCAATACGCCGCGTTCGGTGTGCCTGGGCTCGCCCTCAATGTTTCCCGCGCGGGCTCGCTGGTCATATCGCCTTACTCGAGTTGCCTCGCGCTGATGGTGGATCCAGCGGCGGCTGTTGCCAATCTCGCACGCATGGCCCAGAAGAAATGGCTCACTGGCCGTGGCTTCTATGAGTCCGCCGACTACACAGCCCCTTCCCCGCGCCGCTTCTTGCCGCCCAAGTGCAAGCTGGTCCGCTGCTGGATGGCCCATCATCAGGGCATGAGCCTGGTTGGCATCTGCAACCTCTTGACTGACTCGGTATTCCAGCGCTGGTTCCATGGCGAGCCGTTGGTTCAAGCTAGTGAGCTGATTTTGCAGGAACGTCCACTTCACACGCGCGCCATGACAGATACGCGGCCGCGTCGCGTTCTGTCCTCCAATCGCCGTGCGGCAAAAGGCCCCGCGGCGAAGGCCCAGGCCGCCGGCGATTAACCGGGCATCTGTTACTCACGTTCAAGAATTTGCCGTGCAGCGCGCTTTCCAGACGCGATCGCGCCATGCACTGTCGCGCTATGTCCATTCAGTTCCGTTGCTTCTCCCGCAAAATACAAAGTGTCCTCTACCGGTTTAGCCAGCCTCTCGCGCGCGCCTAACGCGCCCACGGGTACGTAGCTGTATGCGCCGCGCGCATACGGGTCGGCATGCCAGTCGTGAAAATACGCATTCTCCAGCAATCCGCTCAACCGATCCTGTCGCAAGCCCATAATGCGCGACAAATCCGCCACTGCCTTGCCGATGATCTCTAATCGCGGCCGCGGCAACAGATCGTCAGTGCGCGATCCCGCGCACCAGCCCGTGAGCACCGGCGCACGAATCGGCAACGCCGTCCACCAGGTTGGAAAGAAGCGCTCGTCTGACAGCAGAAACCCAGCGCACGCGAAGTCATCATTCTTTTCCCAGAACGCTTCGCGGAATCGTAAACCCACTCGCACGACTTGGCCGAACTCTAGTTCCCGCGCTGCTCCGAGCGCTTCCTCAGGCTCCGGCTCGAAGGAAATGCCGCCGCTCTTAAGTACACCCAAGGGCGCTGTGATCACCACAATTTTGCTTCGGAAGGTTTCCGCTTGCCCGCTGAGAGTGGAACGCGCATGCAAGGTCGCTCGGCCCCGCTCCCACTCGATTCGTTCCACTACGCAGTTGATTCGAAGCTTCGCCCTCAGATCATTCACCCCCGAAATGATCTGCTGGATCAACGAGCTGTATCCATTCACGAAGCGAAACGAACTGTCGCCGTCGACTTCATCGGCTGCTTCGGCATCTTTCGCCAGAGAGCGAATGCTCACCAACTCCCCGCGCGCGGCATTGAAGCCCTCCACGTACGACATCGCTAATCGCTTCGCGTCTGCAGAGTGCGACGAGCCTTCCAGAAAGCTCGAAAAGCTCTGGTCTTTCCCCTTCTTGGTCGCCCTCCGCATGTCCTGCATCACGCCGTCAATCAGTTCCCATCCGTCAGTTCCCTGTTGGGCTTTTCCGTTCCTCACGCGTACCGCAGTCTGCGCACAGTCGTATGCGATCAGCCCGTGCGCATGGATCACGTCCCATATCTCGGGCGAGCGTCCATGAATAAACTCGGCCCCCAACTCGAGTGGTATCGGCGAAAGCGGGTCGCGAACCGTGTACACGCGGCCACCGATTCGGTCCCGTGCTTCGAGACACAGCGCTTTGTATCCCGCACGATCCAGTTCCTTGAGCGCAGCCAAACCCGCCGCTCCGGCTCCGATGATCACAACATCGAATTCGCCGGCTCTCATCGGCTTTGCGTGTCTTTGTCTTCGAACGTCCCCGTCTGCCGGTTCTTTTGCACACGTTCGGCTTGGAAATAGCGTCCGTTCATCGCCACGTATACTGCCGGCGGTAGCGTCTGCACGAATGCCAGCGCGCTGCCCAAATTAAATAGCCCGTCGGAGCTGCCAAATTTGTACGGAATCATAGCGCCCGTGAGCACAATCGTTTTCCCCTCCACCCGCTCGGCAAGTTCGCGCGCCGTGATCTCCATGGTGTCTGTCCCATGCGTGATAACAATGCGGCTCTCGCTGGCCGCACGGCATTGCTCGACGATAATGTCCCGGTCTGCTTCCGTCATCTCCAGGCTATCGATCATCATCAGCGTTCGAAACTCCAGATCGAGCTTGCAGCGCCCGAGCGCCAGCATTTCCGGCAGATGTGAATCCTTAAAAAAGAGCTTCCCACCGATTTCGTCATATTCTTTGTCGAAGGTTCCGCCGGTGATCAGGACCCTGATTCGGCCGTTCGTTGCAGCATCCACGTTGCTATTGTGCGGCATCGCAGCCTCGCTGCCCCTGGGGATGATGATTCACTGGAAGTGAGGTTCTGCCGATGCCGTACCAAGATCTGGTTCTGGAATTCGAAGATTCGACTGCGATCGTCACCCTGAATCGTCCCAGCCGCCGCAATGCGCTGTCGCTCCGGCTCATGCTCGAGTTGATCGATTGTTTGAGCGAGATTGAGCAGAAGCGCTCCGTTCACGCAGTCATCCTGGCCGCTGAAGGCCACGTCTTCTCGTCCGGCCACGATCTCAGCGAAATGGTCGGGCGCACGGTCGCCGACTACCGCCACATTTTCGATGTGTGCGCCAAGCTGATGACCAAGGTTCAATCCATTCCCCAGCCCGTCATCGCAGAGGTTCAAGGCATCGCTACCGCCGCCGGTTGCCAGCTAGTCGCTACCTGCGATCTCGCCATTGCGGCCGAGCATGCCGCCTTCGCAACGCCCGGCGTTCGCATCGGCTTGTTCTGCACAACGCCCATGGTCGCCCTGAGCCGCGCAATCGGCCGTAAGCGCGCCCTGCACATGCTTCTCACTGGCGAATCTATTGGAGCGGCCACCGCGGCCGAGTGGGGCCTGATCAACGCCGCGGTTCCCGCTACGGAACTGAAGAGTGCTACTCGCAAGCTTGCCGCTCGCATCGCCGAAGCGAGCCCGCTCACCGTCAGCATCGGCAAGCAGGCTTACTACGCCCAAATCGATCTCGATCAGCCGAAAGCCTATGCATATGCGAAGGAAGTGATGACCACCAATTCGCTTGCCGCCGACGCGCAGGAGGGCATTTCAGCTTTCTTGGATAAGCGCGTTCCCTGCTGGTCTGGGGAGTAAGTCGGCACTAACCGTGTAAATTCCTGTAAGCAACCAGGCAACGGTCCGCGGCTTCCAACTCCGGATAATCGCTGCCTTCCTGCTCAATCAGGTAGTATTCGACCCCACCCGTACTCTCGGCGGCCGCAAAAATTTTCTTCCAAGGCGCAATTCCTTCACCGAACAACACGCGGTAGCCTTTCTGCGGCGACCAATCCTTAAGGTGAAGCGACCGGATCCGCCCCGGATTCTGTTCGATCCAGGCGACCGGGTCATTGCCCGTTTCAAGACAGGTGCCTACGTCAAGCTGCAACATGATGCTCTTATCCGTATTCGCCGCAATCAGCTCGATTGGCTTCTGCCCGTCCACCGGCTTCCATTCCAGATCGTGATTGTGATATCCCGCGTGCAGCCCGTCCGAGCTCATCTGCCGATTCGCCTTGTTGAGCACGTCTATGATGTGCCTCCATTCATCCAGCGTGCTGATTTCCCCGGGATGCGCCAGCACGATATACTGCGTGCCCAGAATTTTGTTCAGCTCAATCGCTTTGCCTAGTCCTTCCGGCGTGAACGATTGCAGACCGTTGTGAGTCGAGTAACACTTAATGCCCAGGTCGTTCAACTGCTTCCGGACTTGCTTGGCCTCATCTGCCGTCCAGTCATAATACGGCGCGAAAAACTCCACACATTGGTAGCCCATCTTCGCGACCGCCTGCAGCGTCGCTGGCTGGTCCTTCTTCAGCTCATCGCGGACCGAATAAAGCTCCAGCCCGATCGGTATCTTCTTGTCCTTGGCAACCAGCCGCGCCAGCGGCACAGCCGCCATTGCCGCCACAAACGATCGCCGTGAGACCCGCTCGTATCTGCTCATCGCAAATGCACGATATCACAGCCTATGTCTGGCGTATCGACCGATAAGCGTCGGTCAAGACCGAAACCACAGGAACGATCCTAGGTACGCCGTCAGACATGATCTATCCCGGTTGTGGTTCATCCAGTCTCCGTGATACCAGTCATTCGGGTGCAAGGACATCGACTTTCCACTAGTATCGTTCCCACGTGACGGACCAATGCTGGTCCGCCTGCGTGGGGCGAATGATCATGTGTCGATTGTCTGGAAAGTCGTAGTGAAGCGTCTCCCTTTTGCCGACCAGTTTTTCACGCGTCGCCGATCCATGGATATGATAAACCAACCGGTGCTTCCGCTCATCCAGTTCGTACGTGCCAAAGGTCGCTTCGTAGCCGTCGTGAACGAACTCATTGGAGAGCGACGTTTCCGGGTACATGAGTTGGACGGAAGCGTGGCCGTCAGGGGTGTAAATCAGCATCCCGGTTGGCTGAGCCCTTTCAGGATGTTTAGCATCTGGGCCAGCGGATTCGATGTGGACGAGATACCAAGTCCCAACAATACCGGGTTGCTGTGATTCCCCCTGTCCATACGCCAGCGTGGCGATTACGCCACCAAGGATGAACGCAATGCTTGTCAATTTGGAAAGTTTCATCTGCAGCACCTTAGGGGGAGCCGACTTATTGTTGCCTTCAGGAAGCCTTTCCCCAACGGACTGAAAGGGACGAAGCCGGTCCCAAGCTCCTCCAGCATTGGAAGCACAGTATCTTCCGGCTGCTGCGGGATCTTGTTCAGTCCGGCTTCAGTCCAGTTGTTCATCGTATTCCCTACCTACTTCTGATACTGCTCGTCGGTGACTGGCTCAAGCCAATCGACGGCCCTGCCATCTACTGTTTCAGTGATTGCGATGTGGACCATCCCGACCTGTGCGGAGGCGCCATGCCAGTGTTTCTCCTTCGGCTCAAAGAAGACGACATCGCCTGGCTTCACTTCTTCAATCGGAGCCCCATCCCGCTGCACCCAGCCGAGACCCTGCGTGATGATGATGGTCTGCCCCGCCGGGTGAGTATGCCACCGAGTGCGAGCGCCGGGCTCAAACGTCACCGCACCGCCATTGGATTGCCGGCCGCCATCGGCGGGGAAGAGCGAATCGACGCGAACGTTTCCGGTGAACCAGTCCTTTGGGCCAACCATTGAGGGCGTGGCTCCTAGTCGTGTGATTTTCATATTTTCCTTTCAGTAGCACGGCTGATCGATGCGCCGTGCCTACTTCTGCCGTTTCTCGAATACATCCTTCATGACTGGTAATGCGGAGAAAGCACAAGGCCATCCCGCAAAGAATGCAATGTGCGTCAGCACGCCGGAGGCCTGCTCTTGCGTCAGCCCGTTGTCCATCGCGCGGTTGAGGTGATATGGAATCTGAGCTGTCTGTCCGTTAGCAATTAGTGCGCTCACGGTAATTAGGCTGCGATCACGGGGAGCAAGCGCCGGCCGAAGCCACAAATCACGGAACAGCAGGTTGGTGGTGTTCTCCACAAGCCCCGGCGAAACAGCGCCGAAGTCGGTTGCTACCCGCGTGGCTCTCTGCTTCTCTGCCTCTTCGTTCAGAGGCAATAACGTCTCCTTTGCGGGGGGAAGCTGATCGATTCCGATGCCGCGCTGATGAAAGATTTCCTTGGCGACCGCAATGGCTCCCATCGCGTTGCCCCAGCCCGCGTAAAACGCGAGGTGCGTGATGACTTCGGAAAGCTCCGCTGGCTTCACGCCGTTATCGAGCGCTTGCGCAAAAAGGGCTGGCATCTCCGCTGTCTGGATGCGCGCGATCACCGCGGCTACAGTAACCATGCTTCGATCGCGTGGTGAGAGCTCAGGGCGTTTCCAGAGGCCATTGAGCAGCGGGCCCTTTGTGTAGTGCTCCAAGGCAGGTGAGACTGCACGGACATCGTCGTCCGTTATGTGACCTGCGGGCGGTGGGAAGTTCTTGGAAGCCGACATATTGATCTCCTTTACAAATGTGAGCCCATCTCCTCACAATGAACCCGTGAGGAGCGCGGCGCTCGCTTTCATGAAATCCAGGCGTTCCATGGCAACGGGTGGTGGCTTTACCGCATCACATAGCCACCATCGACTGAAATGGACTGGCCTGTGATGTAGCTAGCAAGATCGCTGCATAGGAACAGCACGGTATTCGCGATCTCTTCGGGACGGCCTTCACGCTGCATAGGCACAAAGGTCTCACGCATCATCTCCAGGGCTTCGCCCTGACCTTCGGCTTCCATTTTGTCGCTCATCGGGGTGCGGATGAGACCCGGGCAAACGTCGTTGATACGGATGCCCCGGGTCGCATACTCGAGTGCAGCGCTCTTGGTAAAGCCGATGACGCCGTGCTTCGCGGCATGGTAGGTGCCGCGCTGATTGCCACCAACCAGGCCGCCGAGCGAGGAGCAGTTTACGATTGCGCCGCTGCCTTGTTCGCGCATCACCTGCAGCTCGAACTTCATGCAACTCCACACACCGCGAAGATTGACAGCCATGACGCGGTCATAGTCGTCGCGGGTCGCATCGGCGGTCTCCGCCAGCACATTTTGAATGCCGGCGTTGTTGTACGCGGTGTCCAGACGCCCGAAGCGCGCCACGGTCTGCTTCACCATGGCTTCGACCTGTGCATCATCGGAGACATCACAAATGACAGCCAGCGTTTTGTGGCCCTTATCCGCCAGTTGCTTTGCTGCCGCTTTCACTTCTTGCTCGTTGCAATCGGCCAACACCACCGAGGCGCCGGCCTCCGCGAATGCCTTCGCTGTCGCAAGCCCCAGCCCCGACGCAGCACCCGTAACGAGCGCTACCTTTTTCTCAAACGAAATGACCATGATGATTCTTCTCCTCTAAAAGTTAGATGAGGACCTTCATGACATGATGGCCTTGCTGTTGCAAACCGTTATGAGTATTATTCATGAATGATCAGGAATGATCTTGCAGAGCTCTCGGCGTTTGCTACGGTTGCGGCGGAGCGCAGCTTCACCCGTGCCGCTGCGCGGCTGGGCGTATCGCAGTCCGCTCTTAGCCACTCCATACGAGGACTGGAAAGAAGGCTCGGGGTTCAGTTGCTCGCACGAACCACTCGGAGCGTGTCCCCTACAGCGGCGGGTACGGCGCTACTTCAAGAGCTGTCGCCGGCCTTGGAGCGGATTGGGAAAGCTGTCGCAGAAACCATGAAGCAGCGCGAGCGTCCCGCAGGTCGAATCCGACTTATCATCCCGCGTACCGCGACCGAAATGGTGATCCTCCCGAAGCTCGCAAAGTTCGCTCGCACCTACCCCGAGATCGTTTTGGAGGTCACCTCTTCTAACGACCCCGTCGATCTCGTAGCGGGACAGTATGACGCAGGCGTCCAGCTCGGTGAATTCATCCAGAGAGACATGATCGCCGTACGAGTGACAAAGGAAATGCGGCTTGCGGTGGTCGGCTCTCCAGAATATTTCGAATCGAGCACGATTCCACGCCATCCACAAGATTTGAAAGATCACTCCTGTATCGGCTTTCGATTCGGCAATGGTCTCTACCGATGGGAATTTGAAAAGGGCCGCAAGGCTCTCACAGTCAGCCCACAAGGCCCTGTATCATTCGATGATCCAGATCTTGTGATTCAGGCAGTGCTGGAAGGTGTGGGGATAGGCACGGCCATGGAAGACAGTCTCAAAGAACTCATCGCTGAGGGGCGTCTTGTTCATATTCTTAAAGATTGGTGCCCGTCATTCCCGGGGTATTTTCTCTACTATCCCAGCCGAAAAAACCAACCCGCCGCCCTTGCCGCGCTGATCGAGACCCTTCGACTATCGGAGTAAACGCTCAGCGATTGCTCGGCCTGTCCGCCGAACGCCTAGCTTCGCAAGCCCCTGCCCTCACAATACCCGTATATCCATCACTGTAATATCGTCGGCTTGTTCGCCATCGAAAATTGCAGTCGAGGCAAGCGCCCCCGCCAGGCCGTTCGCGTGCTTCTTGCCCAGCGCCAGAATTCTTTCCACCGCCCAGTCCTCGCCCCCGTCATCCATCTTCGCTTCCGAAAACCCGTCTGAGAACAGCACCGCACGGTCACCCGAAGCCATCGCCACTTCGCGCTCTTCGAATCCGCGTTCTTTGAACGCGCCCAAAACCGTCGCGCTTGCCTCCAGCAGCTCATACGCTCCGTTCGACCGTAGCAACACCGGAGACGGATGTCCGCAGTTCACATATCGAAGCTCTCTGGTAGTTGCATCATAAACGCCATAAAACAAGGTGGCATAATGCTCCGGCCGTGTCGACTCGAAGAACAGGTAGTTCACGCGTTCCATTAGCTTGGAAGGATGCCGCGCCAAGTCCCGCTGCCCTCGAATGGTCGCTTGCAAGTTCGCTACCAGCAAAGCCGCCCCGACTCCTTTGCCGCAAACGTCTGCCAGCACGAACGCCATGCTGGTGGCATCGATCTCGAAGAAATCGTACAGGTCTCCACTGATTTCTCCCGCGGGCAGGCAGGCGCACTCGCAATCCAAGCCATAGGCCTTGAAATGCGGTTGCGGCAACAACTTCCGCTGCACCTTCCGCGCGATCGCCAGCTCCGCATCCATGGGCCGCACTCGTTCCGGCTCAGCGTTCAAATGCTTTTGCACCACTGACAGGAAATGGCGGTTGTCCCACGGCTTCGGAACGAAATCGCAAGCGCCGTGATGCATCGCCTCCACGGCGAGCTCAATCGTACTCCAACCCGTCATCGCAATAATGGGCACATCCCGCCGTTGAGCGCGCAAGTGATCGAGCAGCCGCAATCCCTCTTCGCCCGATGTCGTGTCCCACGTGTAGTTCATATCGACAACAATCAGGTCGTGGTCGCGGTAAGCAGCCGCCGCCAGCGCGGCATTTGGTGACTCAGCCGTTTCAATCGCGTAGCCCGCACCCTTCAGCAACAGCCGCAACGCCTCTCGAACGTCCGGCTGATCATCTACCACAAGCACCTTTTGCAGGCCGGTCTTTTTCTGAACTGCTTCGAGCGTCATAAACAAGGATTCGCATGACGTAGTGCAACCGCTCTGCCACCATCCTGTTTATTCAAGGTTTGCGGTTTCAATTACTTAAGCAGCGCATCCCATGATGCGATGTTCATTTGCGAACACCGGAATCGCGTTTCTGCAAGCGCACCCTTTGAGCGCGCTCGCATGACAGGCTATGTTACGATCCGCCCTTGAGGATCTCGATTGCTCCGTTGGTGTCGCTCAGCCGCATATCGCAGCGGCCGCTACCGATCGTTCCGTTCAGCTCATCATTGGACAATGAACCCGACACGGTCAAGGGAAAATCGCTCCGGATTTTGCCAAACGATGTGCGCGCATTCACCCGGTAACTTGCTTCTCCATTGATGCGGACGCGCAGCGTCGAGAACGATGTTCTTATGATCACCGGTTGGCATGCGCCTCGCGCGCTGATCGAGGCATCGACTGCGCCGTTCTGGTCCTCTATCTGCAGCGGTCCCGAAATCCCGTCGAGAATCACAGCCCCGAAGCTGGTCGTTATTTGGGCTCCCTGCGCTTTGGAAGCTTTCACAGCGCCGTTCGAGTTCTCCACCGTTAGCAGCCCTCCCACGTTCGATGCTTCTACCGTCGCGAAGCTCGTCCTTACGTTCGCGGCGCCACGAACGTTGGTCATCGAAACGTTGCCATTGCCTGAATGTACATCCACGCCGCCCTGAACGTCGCTCACCGTCACGGTGCCAAATGAGTCTTGAACAATCAACGCTCCGCCGATCCTGTCGCCTTGGATGGAAGCATTGTTTGCTCGCACCGACGCCTGCCGGCTCACATCGGAAAATTGCACATCGCCAAACGTCGTGTTCAACTCCGCGGCGCCTTGGACATGCATCGCCTCCACGCGCCCGTTCGTATTGTTCACGATCAGATCGCCGCGAAACGAATGTACCGTCACATTTCCGAACGAGTTCCTGATATCGCCGCTGCCCCCGCTATCGGTCACTTGTACCGTCCCATTACTGTTCGCAATCGTCACTCCCCGCCCCACGCCCGCGACTGTGACGTTTGCAAACCGATCCCGAACGGCAAGCGCGCCCTTGATGTCCGCGGCATCCACTCCTCCGTTACTGTCCTCTACCGTCACATCCCCGGCATTGTTCGCCACCCGTATGTTGGCGAACGAATTCTCCAAGCGTTGCGTGCCGCGCCCATCCTTGAATTCCAGATCTCCGTGAGAGGTGAGAATCGTGCAGCTTGCCTTTACCCCCGCTACGGAAACTTTTCCAAAGGAGTTTCTTATCTGCAGGGGCGCCGTTTCCGGAATCGTCACGTCATAGTGAACGTAATAAGAAATGTTATGCATGAACTGAAACCCGCCGTTACCGAAGGTGCCGTGCGGTCCCGAATGCTCGGGGTAGCGGGTTCTTATCGATAGTTCGGAAGCCGATGGCTCGACGATGATCTCCACGCGATCGGCGAAGCTCTTTGCTTGTTCAGTACTCGACGCCGAGACCCGAATATCGGCGTGAATCACTACCTCTGCCTGCGGATGCGTGTGCACCACGATGTCGCCGAGGCTGTGCTCCAGGTACACGCGCGCGCCCGCGCTCAGCGGGAGGGTCTTGTCGAATGTCCGGCTGTACTCTTCGCGTGCGCTTGTAGTTACCGCTAATGCGAAGCCAAGCACCACAACGTTAATTCTTCTGATCACGAGTCAGTAGCTCCTTGAGCGTGTCCTGTTTTTCCCGGTATAAATTCGCTAACTCCGTCTGCAGCCGCACGTTGAACCGGTTTTGATCCAGGTTCGCGCGCGTTTCAGCAATCGCCGAATCGAGCATCTCCAGCTTCTCCCGGTAATTCACCGCAACCGCCGAAGCTGATCCCTGTAGCTTCGGTTCCGCGAGCTGGGAAAGCTTATCGATCGATTGCCGGTAGGCGTTTTCAGTTCTCTCCACTTCCCGCAACGCCTGCTCGGTGAGGAAATCTCGATTGCCCGCGTTAAGCACCACGGGATTGCCCGCGAGCGATGCCGGTGTTCCCGCCTTTTGCCAAGGCCGCCAGACTGCCACCGAAATCGCAATCAACGCCACTGCTGCAATCGCCCACATTTTCCATTCCTTCCACCACACCGGCTTCGGTTTCGGCTCGGCCTCGATTGCTCTTTGAATGCGCGGCCACAACTCCGGGCTTTCCCACTCTTCGTGCAACTCCTTCGCGGCCGTCGAAATTTCTGTCCAAACCCGGTACTCGCGCCGGCACACGGCGCACTGCTTCAGATGCTCCCGAGCCTCAGGCATCAGTTCCGGCATACCGAGAGCCCGGTCGAGATCGCCACATTCGAACTTCATGCGCCTTTCTCCATCAAGCTGCGCTTCAGCTCGCGTTTCGCTTCAAATAGCCAATTGCGCGATGTGCCTTCGGGAACCTGCAATACTGCCGCGATCTCCGAATGCCTCAATCCCTCTACCTCGAACAGCAGAAACACGATCCGCTGCCGTTCATTCAACCGTCCCAGCGCTCGTTCCAGCGCGACCTTCAGCGGCAGCTTGCTCTCGCTTGCGACATCGCCCCGCACGGGCTGCTCGGCCAACTTCTGCTGCTTCCGCAATACGTCATAGCAGCAATTGATCAGAATTCTGCACATCCAAGTCGAAAGCGAGGATTGCCCTTCAAACCCGTCCATCGCTCGATACACCTTCAGGAACGTCTCCTGAACGGCATCTTCGGCGTCCGCACGGCTACCCACCAGATGAAACGCAATACTCTTCAGGCGCCCCGCATGAAGCTCATACAGCCGCTCATACGCGTGCCGGTTCCCTCGCTTGCAGGCTTGCATAAGCTCCGCATCGGTCGGATTTTCTGACAGGTTAGCCGTGAATGGGAGCGGCAATCCGATCTCTCATACCGCGATTCCTTTTTCGCGCTTTAGACGGTCGAAAACCAGAAAACGTTGGAACGTCCCGAAAAGTTCCTTGCGAATATTTTGAAACCGGTAGGGCGCCTACTTCTTGTTCGAGCCGAAATCGAGGTCCATGCGCGGATTGCTATAGTTGCCCGTGATCTTGAACGGCACCACCTTCGCCGCGTGTTTCCTTTTGAAAAAAGGTGTTATCGCCTTGACGAAGAACGATTTGAATCCCGTCGTGGCGTCCCCCGGCTGGCCCGTGGTGAATAACACTCCGTGCAGATCGATCTTATAGTTGACTAGATTATATGTGCCGTGCAGTGTCGCACTTGCGCCAGGAACGGTGAAGGACAGATTGGAAAGCGTTGCCACGCCGTCATCGGCCACCGCATGCCCCTTCAGATCCGACAGCACGGTTTCCGGATCCTCTTGCTTCTGCCCTTTGGCATGCTTTTCCGCACTGTCACTCAGCCGCGTGATGTCCCCTTCGGTCCCTTTGTCGGTGAACTTGCCGGCGGCCACGCCGAAATCGCCCCGCAGCTTCATTCGTTCCACGAGTTGTGCAGGTCCTGGCGGAAGGTCCACGTGCCCACGGAACACGACGCTCCCCGTCATCGGGGGCGTTTTTGCCGAAATAAACAGGTCGAGCAAGTCCTCAATCCGCCCGCTGGGCTCGGACATGTCGAGCGAGACTAACTTACCGCCCTGGCCTTCCTGACCCGCCACCGAACCCTTGAAATACACCGTCGTACTGTCGAAGTGCGCCGTCACATTATTCAAGAAAGTATCGCCCTTCGTTCCATCTACGACAGCCTGGAACTGCGTGCTTAGCCGTCGGCTGTGGCTGGTATCCGTCACCTTGAAATTCGGGATGTCCGTTGTTCCGTCCACGTTTACGTGCCTCAGCGTACCACTGAATTTGCCGGTCGAAAACAGTGTTCCGGAAACTCCTCCGAACGCCGCCAGGTTTGCGTCGTCGAACCGGTACGTACCATGTAACGGCGTGCTCCCGGGGTCTTTGGGATTCCAGGTGCCGAATACGCCCGTGGACCGGATCTTGCCGGGCGGCATCTCATTGGAAATGATCGTCCGATAGAACATCGGCTCGTTATTCCCAAGTCCATCCAGGCGCAATTTATCGATTACCAGCCGGAACGGCTTCTTTCCTGGGTCTTTCGAGAGGAAGTCGAGAACCGCGCCATCGGCGATGGTCCGATCAACCACGATCGATGCGCCTCCTTTCTCGCTATACGTCAACGGCATGATCGGGTTGGGCTTCCCAGGTTCGCTCGGTGGAACGGTCACGTGCATATCGAAGATGCGAACCAGTGTCAGCCGATGTTGAAGGGCCAGCAGCCGAGCCCAACTGGTGGTCATCACCAATCCCTGCACCGTAATCAACGGTGTTCTCTCTTTATGAACGCGGTGCAGAAACTGGATGTGCTCGGCCACGCAGCCCGGAGGAAAGTATGTCCTGTAAAATCGGTCAATCGTGACTGTTCTCGCCGACCTCTCTTGCAATATGTCAATGAGATTTTGTTTATTGAAGGGCCAGTTCAGCGCCAGGACAATGCACTCAGTCGCAAAAAACGCAACCAGAATGCCAACCCCAAGGAGTAGCCAGTGTCTCCTGCGAAGGTGCCTCTGCGGAACTGGCTCCTCGGGTACCCGTGCTTCGGCGACGGCTGTTTGCGGCATGGTCAATCCCCGGCGGCCCCGGCCTAGCTCCCTCGGTAGGATGACCCTCCGCTGAAACAAAACGTTTCGAAGGTAGCCCGGCAAGCCGCCAACCAGGGTACTCCTTACTTTTTGTCACGTTTCTTCGCCTGCATCATCCCAGTAAGAAGGACTCAGGAGCCCACGTATGGCCATCACCAATGTAAGCAGTTCTCCAGTTACCGTTTCGGGCGCGACTTCTAAAAGCAACACCGGCGCCATGTCGATGGTAACTACGCTGTTCTTCATGTGGGGCTTTGTCACCTGCCTGAATGACATCTTGATTCCCCACCTGAAGGCGATCTTCGATCTCAACTACGCCGCTGTCATGTTCGTCCAGTTTGCGTTCTTCTCCGGCTATGCGGTGTTCGCATTTCCCGCCGGCAAGATTGTCGAATGGATCGGCTACAAGCAAACGATGGTCGCGGGACTCCTGACTATGGCCGTCGGCGCTCTGCTGTTCGTACCGGCCGCTAGCGTGCCCGCGTTTGGATTTTTTCTGGCTGCCCTGGTCATCGTGGCTGCGGGCATGACCGCGCTGCAAGTTTCGGCGAATCCTTATGTCTCGGTCCTGGGGCCGCCGCAGACTGCGTCCAGCCGTCTGAATCTCACCCAGGCCTTCAACTCGCTCGGCACGTTTGTGGCGCCGTTCTTCGGCTCCGTTCTCATTCTCAAGACCGCGCCGAAAGCTATTTCCGAAATCAAGCAGATGTCTGCCGCCACGCTCCATGCGTATCGGCTCGAAGAGGCCGCTAGCGTTAAGCTGCCGTATTTACTGATTGCGGGAGTATTGATCGCCCTCGCCATCACCATCGCTCTCTTCAAGCTACCGGCGATTTCCACCGAACCGGATACCACGAACCTCGAAGATCCCAACACCAAAACCGCCATCAAACTCTGGAAACAGCGCCACTTGATGCTGGGCGTACTCGGCATCTTTCTATACGTAGGCGCCGAAGTCTCTATCGGCAGTTTTCTCGTCAACTATTTCAGCCAGCCCTATATCGGCGCGATGACTGAGAAACAGGCTGCTTTTTATGTTTCCTTCTATTGGGGAGGCGCGATGATCGGCCGTTTCATCGGCTCCGCCATACTTCAAAAACTTCGCACCGGAGGTGTTCTCGGCGTGGTCGCCTTGGCGGCGTGCTCACTGGTTATCATTTCCATGCTCACCTTCGGCTCCATCGCAATGTGGACTATGATTCTGGTCGGCCTGTTCAACTCCGTTATGTTCCCCAGCATTTTCACTCTGGGGATCGCCGGACTTGGGCCTCGCACCGGGGAAGGTTCCGGCCTCCTGGTGGCCGCGATTGTCGGCGGCGCGATTCTTCCCGTGGTCCAAGGCGCCTTGGCGGACAATCCCGCCATCGGTATCCATCACGCCTTCATCTTGCCCGTCCTTTGTTATCTCTACATTTCGTTCTACGGGTTCAGGGGCTCGAAACTGGCTCCCGCGACGCGAGTCATGCCCTCCACGGCCACGGCGTAGCGCGGCGCGCCAGCGCTCTGAATGCCGATGGCGTGAGAAAATGATGCTTTGCGAGTTTTATCTGACGGCATTTATTACGCTTGCGGGCTTACGCTGGCCGGCCTCGCGCTTTCTTATTTTCTGAACCCCTGGGCCGGAGTACCGCTTTATGTGCTGGCCCTTTACTGCCTGTACTTCTTTCGCGATCCTGACCGCACTCCGCCCGCGGGGAATGTGATTGTAGCTCCCGCCGATGGGAAAGTCGTGTCCGTTCGACAACTGCCTTCCGGTGAGACGCGCGTGAGCATCTTTCTCAATATCTTCAATGTTCATGTGAACCGCACCCCGATTCCGGGCAAGATCACCGACATCTTCTACCGAAAAGGCAAGTTCCTGGTCGCCAGCCACGAAGCTGCTTCCTCGGAGAATGAGCAAAACACGCTCGTTGTAGAAGGCCAAGGAACGCGGGTCGTGTGCCGCCAGATCGCCGGGCTGATCGCCCGCCGCATCGTCTGCTACAAACATGCCGGCGACGTGCTCGCTCCTGGCGAACGAATTGGCTACATCAAATTCGGCTCGCGTGTCGACGTTCTCTTTGGGTCCGAATGGGATGCCGGCGTCAAAGTTGGCGACAAGGTTGCCGCCGGTACAAGCATCTTGGCCATTCCAAGATTGAAGCAGGAGGCGGCCTGACGCTCCAGGAACGTATCATGGGCCCACAATCGCCTGGGAAGCCGCCACGGCGAGCAGCCTATGCGTTACCCACGCTGTTCACCAGCGGGAACATCTTTCTTGGCTTCGTCGCCATCGTCCAGGCTTTCGAAGGAGCCTTACAGGTCACGAGTGGCGATTACAGCACAAACCCGCACTTTAGCCTGGCTGCCAAGGCGCTCGGCTGGGCGGTGTTTTTCGACGGACTCGATGGCCGCATCGCCCGCATGACCAACACGACCAGCGATTTCGGCCGGGAACTCGATTCGCTCGCCGATGTCATAACTTTCGGCATAGCACCTGCGGTTCTAGCCTTTGTGTGGGGCGTTCTCTTTGTCGTCGGAAGCGGCGACCTACAGAGTAATCTCTCGCGCGCCGGCTATCTCCTCGCGTTCTTTTATTTACTTTGCGGCGCGGTCAGGCTGGCTCGCTTCAATATACAGCCGAGTCCTCCTTTGAAAAATCCAGGCCGCCCCGACCGAAGATATTTCGCTGGCATGCCGATCCCCGCCGGAGCCGGCTTCATCGCGGCGGTCGTGTTCATGGATGCCGCGCCAATCCGCTCCTATGCTGTTTCCATCCTGTGGCTGGTGGCGCTCGGCCTGATTGGCCTGCTCATGGTCAGCACTTGGCGTTACCCCAGTTTCAAGCAAATTGGCGTTTCCAAACCTCACACGCCGCTGATTGTCCTTGTCATTGGCGGGGTGGCGTTTCTCATCTGGGAGTGGCCACAGCCCGTGCTTCTAACCGCCGCTTGTGCCTATGTCAGCAGCGGCATTGCAATTCGTATCGTGGGCCTGGTGCGAAAGCACAAGAAATCCCGCTCGCCTGCGGTGGTCGCGGAGAATCAGATTGGCTAAACCATTTCCCATGCCTAAACCGCATAAGCTGTCCCTGATCGGCGGCGAAACGCTGCTCGGCCGTGAGATCCAGGAAGTACTCTCGGACCGCAAAACAGGCGCGCGCATCACCGCCTATGCAGCAAGCGGCGAAGGTAACTTCGGCGAGCAAGAAGGCGAAGCCGTCTATCTCGGCGCTCTGGAAGCATCATCCCTTGCTGGTCAAGAGGCGCTGATCGTCGCAGGCTCAATCGAAGGCGCCCTCAAAGCGTACAACCTGGTGAAGGCAGCCGGCGGTCATCCCCCGCTTATCGATTGCACTCCGTATCTGGAGGCAAAACCGGAAGCACGCATCGTCGCTCCGCTTCTCGAAGATGCGGAACAGGATAGTGGCTGGCTGCGTGTCATCGCCCATCCCGCCGCCAGCGCATTGACTCTTGCGCTCGTTCGGCTGGCACGCTACAAGCCTATTCAACAAGCCATCGCGCACGTCTTCGTACCCGCGAGTGAGATGGGTAAGCGTGGCGTCTCGGAACTCCATCAACAAACCACCAGCCTGCTGGGCTTTAAGCCGCTCGAGAAAGATGTATTCGACGCCCAGCTCGGCTTCAATATGCTGGCCCAATATGGCGAGCAGGCTCCTGCCAAGCTCTCGACAATGGAGCAGCGCATCGAACACCACGTTGCTACGCTCTTAAGCCGCCATCAATCCGGTACCGCCATTCCGATGCCTTCTCTACGGCTCATTCAGGCGCCCATCTTCCACGGCTACAGCATTTCTCTCTGGGCTCAATTCAACGAGAACGTCAATGCGGGCGAAGTTGCCGAAGCTCTCGCCTGCGCGCAGGTCGAGATCCGCGGCCAAGACGAAGAAGCGCCTGACAATGTGGGTGCTGCCAGCCAGAGCGGCTTGCTCGCGGGCGACATTCGGACAGATCGGAACAACCCGCGCGCGGCGTGGCTTTGGATCGTCGCCGACAATCTGCGCCTGACTGCGGATGCGGTTGCCGATCTGGTAAGCGGACTGGAAATCAAACAGCAGTGATCAATAAATTTTGCGTCTTCCCGGCGCTCGGCGCAGCTTTTATGGCGCTCGTCTCATGCGGCTATCACGTCGGCGGCCGGGCCGACCTGGTGCCTAAGAGCATTCAGACTATTTACATCCCGGCATTCACAACCTTCACCACTCGCTACAAGCTGGTCGATGTACTCCCAAAGCAGATAGGCCGCGAGTTCGTCACCCGCACTCGCTTCCGCATAGTCAACGACCCAAGCGAAGCCGATGCCATCTTGAAAGGTAGCATCAACACGGTCACGGCATATCCAACCGTCTTCGATCCGACCTCCGGCAAAGCTACCAGCATTCAAATTGCGGTGTCCGCGACGTTTAGTCTCATCGAGCAACGAACGGGGCGGGTTCTCTTCTCTCGGCCGAACTTCACCGCGCGGCAGAACTATGAAATTCCCGTCGACCCTCACCAGTACTTCGACGAAAGAGATCCAGCCTTCGACCGGCTAAGCCGCGACGTGGCTCACGACATCGTCAGCGCCATCCTGGAAAACTTCTGAGGCTGCCGCCATGACCCTCACACCGGACCAGTTCATTGCGAGAATCGCGAAGCAACCTCCGAACCCTGCATACCTGTTCCTGGGACAAGAAGGGTATCAGCGCCGGCTGTGCAAGAACGCGCTTCTTGATCGGATTCTCCCAGGCGATTTACGCTCAGACGGGTTGACCCAAACTGATCTAGAGACTACGAACCTCCCGGAAATACTCGACGACGCGCGGTCTCTTTCGTTATTCGCCTCGGAACGCGTCATTTGGATCTGCAGTGCGGAGCTGGCGCTCCCGCGGCGGCTCACCGAACCGGCAGACGATCCCGAAGCCTCGGCGAAAACCACCACCGCTGAGCTGGCGGCCTACTTGGCTGCCCCGACACCCGGAACCGTGCTGGTGTTTGAATGCAGCCGGTACGATTTTACCGGCGATGACCGCGCCAAACTCGAGCGCGTACAAAAATTTTATTCCGATCTCCCTACCATCGAATTCCGCCACTTCACCCCCGAATCGAGCAGATTTCTCGCGCAGCAACTTGCTAAGCAGCACGGCCTGCGCTTAGCGGGTGCGGAACTCGCCTTGCTGCTCGATGCCGTTGCCGGTGATGCGAGCCGCCTAGTCGCTGAGATCGAAAAGCTCTCTCTGTTCGTGGGCAGAGAGCGAAATGTCACTGCTGAAGATCTGCAGTCCCTGGTGCCGAACGCCGCGCAGAGCACGATATTCGCGCTTGTGAATGCGCTGGGCAAACGTGACCGGGCCGCCGCCCTTCGATCTCTCGACATTCTGATTCGCGAAGGCGAATATCTGCCTCTTGCCCTTACGTTTCTCAACACCCAATTCCGCCTGGCGCTCGCTGCTAAAGAAGCTCGAGTGAGCTCCGCGCCACAAGCCCTGAATTTTTTCACCCGGCTGAACGTGCGGATGTGGCGCGACCGCGCAGAGCAAGTCATAGCAACAGCCGCTGCGTTTACCAGCGAACATCTCGCGGTGGCCGTCGCCCTGATCTACGAAACGGACAAGATGTTTCGCGAAGGGTACAAAGACGATCGACTGATTATGGAATCTCTCGTACTAACTCTGACGGCGCCTCGAACCTCAAATATCTAAACCGTCGACAATCTTCTTCTCGATCGCACCTTTGTTCCGCTGTTCGTCCTTGCTGAATTTCAGGGTTTGATCGTTTGCTCCAAATTCAAATCGTATGGACAACTCGCCGGAGCTTCCATCCTCCTGAACAGTGGCCGTGTATTTATCCTTCTTCAGCACCTTGAGCGCCCGCTCAATCTCTTCCCTAACCTCGGGTGATCCGCCTATTATGATGTTCGCCATCCGTAAACCTCCGCCCGCTCGGAATTTTATCGTATCCGAACGAACTCTGATGTGCCGCCGGAGCAGGATCGGATAATACGGGTAGCCGATGCCCGAGCCCATTCTCTGCAAAATCTGTGGCAAGCGCCGCGCGCGCCGCGCCTGTCCGGTGGTTCGCGGCGATATCTGCACTATTTGCTGCGGCACCGAACGTGAGGTTTCGCTCGCGTGCCCGCTTGAATGCGAATACCTGCAGGAGGCGCACCGGCGCGAGAGACCAATTCCGGTTTCGGACAAGCAGCCTTTGAACGCGGATGTGCCAGTCAACGAAGAATTTCTTCAAACTCATGAGGAACTGGTGCTGTTCTGCATTTATTCATTAGTTCAGGCAGCGGTCAGAACCGCGGGAGCACTGGATGCGGACATCTTGGCCGCGTTGGAGGCGCTGATTCAGACGCACCGAACGCTGGAATCGGGGCTCGTCTACGAGACCCGGGCGGAGAATACAATAGCCGCCGCTGTACAGCGCTCGTTTTCGGCATCGCTTGCGGATTATCAGAAAATGCGCGCCGAACGCGAAGCCTTATCGCCGGTGCGGAACTCTGAAATCCTGAAGGTTCTTGTCTTTTTGCACAGGCTCGGCCAGCAGAACTTAAACGGCCGGCCGCGCGGCCGTATGTATTTGGATCTGTTGCGGCAGATGACTCCGGAGCAGAGCGTGGAACAGCCTGCGCCGAGCATAATCCTATGACCACGTAAGGAGACGTATTGACCACGCTGAAGGCAAAATTGATCGGCCAGAAGGAGCTCGCACCCGAAGTGCATCACTTCGAGTTCGAAGTGGCCGGCGTTGAGATCTTCCACTTCACGCCCGGCCAATTTGTCTCCGTCATCGAACGCGTGGACGGCAAGGAGATAACGCGCGCGTATTCAATCGCTTCGCCGCGCGATGGCAATCGCTTCGAACTGTGCTTGAACCGAGTTGAGGATGGAATCGTGTCGCCGTACCTTTTCGATCTCAAGCCCGGCGACGAGGTAGAAATGGGCGAGCCGCTCGGATACTTCACATTGCGGCATCCGGGACGGCGCGCAGTGTTCATTGCCACCGGCACCGGCATTGCGCCCTTTCGATCCATGCTGCTGGATCATTTGCCAAGGATGCAGCTCCACATAACTTTGCTCTTCGGCGTCCGCTACGAGCACGGCCTGCTGTATCGGGATGAATTTGAGCGCCTCCAAGCGGAATATGAGAGCTTCCGGTTCATACCCACGATCACGCGCCCGAGCAGCGTGTGGAAAGGCAAAACTGGACGCGTGCAAGCCCATCTGGATGAGGCTCTCGCCCTTCAGAGCTATGAAGACCAGAGCACGATCGACATTTACGTTTGCGGGTTAAAGGAAATGGTGGACGATGTCCGCGCCGAGCTGAAGCGCCGCGGCTTCGATCGCAAGCAGATTATCTACGAAAAATACGATTGAGCGTAGCCGCGCCTAGACCACGATTCTCGTAATCTGCGTTTGCGGGTAGATCTGCTTGGCCTGTTCCATGTCTGCCAGCGTAATACCCGGCAGCTTCGAAGAGGCTGTGCCTGCAGCCACCCCCCAGCGCAACGCTTCCGAGAAGGATTGATGGCGGTCGAGCGCCCAAACAATAGCAGCCGACATCGCGTCGCCAGCGCCGATGGGACAAAGCGCTTCTACGACTGGCGGAATCACTTCCAGAACGCCTTCCGTGGACGTTGCCGCAATGACGCCGCGGCTGCCCAGCGATAGGACCACAGAATCAGGACCCATCGCCTTGATGCGCTGCACAGCCTCTATGAGCTGGGATCGCGTGATCAGGGCGGTATTCAGCAGCCGCTCGGCCTCGGACTGATTCGGTTTCACTATGGTCGGCTTCGCTTCGACACCATATAGCAGCGCATCGCCGTCGGTATCGAGCAGCGTTTCCACCTTGTGCTTCGCCGCCAGCTCGATCAGCTTGGTGTAGAGATGTGGATCTACGTCCGGAGGCAGGCTGCCGCAGAGCAGCGCCCAGGATGATTGTGGCAGCAGCTTCTCAACCGCCCGGATGATCCGGCTCTGCTCCAGCGGCGAGATCTTAGGACCGCGTTCATTGAGCTTTACCGAAAGGCCCTGGCGGTCCGAGATGGTCAGGTTCGTGCGGATCCCGTTCCGGATTCTGACAACTTCTTTCCCGAACTGGTCGCCCTGCAGGTGTTCTTCAAATTTCCGGCCCGTGTCGCCGCCCGATGTCGTCACCGCCGTCACGGTCGCCCCGAACGAAGTCAGCACGCGCGCTGCGTTAATGCCACGACCGCCCGCAGCTTCGGTGGTGGACTCAATATACGCCCGATCTTCGAATACCAGCCGGTCCACGGTCACGATCCGGTCGAGTGCCGGATTGACAGTCAGCGTGAGAATGGATTTGCTCATTCAGGATCGGACTTCCAGCGTAGCAGGCGCGGAGAACCCGTCACGTAAGTTGCGGCAGCACCGGTATTTGCCAAACGAAATGGCCCCGGGAAGCGGCTATGGCGAGGGGCGGTGCCGCGGATTGGACTTGGCGCCCAGCATGCCGCCGAGGCCGGGAAGAAGCGTCAGCAAGAAAAAGAGAAAAGGAAGCCGCATCAGAAGTGTGGATAGAACGTCGTGCTGGTCGCCGAGCCCTTTAGACATCTCTGGGAATTGAGCCCAAAATGCCTTGGCCTGTTCCCAGCCCTGCGGAGTGGAAAGGTAGACAGCGGCAATTGTGCAAAGAAGTGCGACGATCAGGAATAGCCAGAGGCCCGTCATCCAGCCCAGGCGTGCGCCGGCGCCGGCAGTGAGCGGCTCAGCCGCGTCGCTCCGGTAAAGCCGCGCCGCGACAAACCCAGCCGCGCAAAGCACGATCGGAAATAGCGGCGCCCACAGCATCGTCGCCAGAAGCGAGGCAAAGAATGCGAGTGCGGCGACCACCAGGCTGATCAAAACCGCTCGTGAATTGCGGAAGGAGATGCCGGAGGAGATGGGGATGCGGGGGCGCTCACTCAGTGGCACTGGCGCGGGCGGGGCTTCTTGAGCCGCCAGCCGGGCGATGTCTTCCTCGTACTGCGGCTTGCCGCATTTGTGGCAAAAGCGCGCATCGTCGGGGAGGACGGCTCCGCAGGTACAGCGTTGTTGCTCCACGTCTCTAGTTTACGGCGAACGAGACCTCCATTTTGCGATACGAACCCAAATTACTTGGCCGCCGCTGGCTAAGATGGCTAGTGAGCCTCTCCATGCGCAAACCGAACGTTCTCGTGATCTGCCCGCCGGATCACTACGCGTTGAGGAATCTTGTCGGCATTCGTGATTCGGCTAATCTTTTTATCAGCAATGATTTGGCGGAACTGGAACAGCATGCGTTGGAAGCCGAAATCATTCTCTATTCCGGCTTGACCGGGCAGTCGGTGCCGTTCAAACAGATCTGGCAGCGGGCTGCAAACGTCAAGTGGGTGCATTCGCTGGCGGCGGGCGTGGATAAACTTCTGATCCCGGAACTAATCGACAGCCCGGTCCCGGTGACAAATGCGCGCGGCGTTTTCAAACGGCCGCTGGCGGAGTTCGCCATTCTGGGCATGCTGTATTTTTACAAGCAGGTACGGCGGCTGGTGAACAACCAGTGCGCGCATCGTTGGGACGAGCTCGTCGTCGATTGGCTGCCGGGCAAGGTGATGGGCGTAGTCGGGTACGGCGAGATCGGCCGCGAGTGCGCGAGCTTGGCCAAGGCGCTCGGGGTCAAGGTTTATGCCACGCGGCGCAAACCTGAGATGTCGAAAGGTGACCCGCTACTGGATCGAATCTTCCCGGTAACGGGTCTGCGGGAAATGTTGGGCGAGGTGGACGTTCTGCTTGCGGCGGCGCCGCTAACCCCGGAAACACGGCACATGCTAGGTGAGGCGGAGTTTGGGGCAATGAAGCCTTCGGCGATCGTGATCAACGTGGGACGCGGCCCGGTGATCGACGAACAGGCTCTCATCCGGGCGCTGCGAGAAAAGCGATTAACTGGTGCGGCGCTTGATGTGTTCGAGACGGAACCCTTGAGCCCCGATCATCCCTTTTGGGAGATGGAAAACGTGCTGATCTCGCCGCATTGCACGGATCGAACCCGCGATCCCGACTGGCTGGATTTAACGATGCAGTGCTTCATCGATAATTTTTGGCGCTATACAAAAGGGCAGCCTTTAGAGAATGTGGTGGACAAGAGAGCGGGATATTGATGAGCGTAGCGGGGCAGGCGTCGGGACAGGCAATCACGGCGCAAGACATAACGGCGGCTGCGGAGCGAGTGAAAGCTCTTGCGCAAAGGACGCCTGTTCAGACATCGCGGCTCTTTAATGCGCGGGCCAGGCTGAAGGCGTACTTCAAGTGCGAGAATTTGCAGCGCGGAGGATCTTTCAAGATCCGTGGCGCGACAAACTTCGTCGCGCAGTTGAGCCCGGAGGAACGCCAGCGCGGCATCGTGACGTTTTCCTCGGGCAACCATGCGCAAGCAGTGGCAATTGCGGCGTCACATTTCGGCATGCGAGCGACGATCGTGATGCCGACCGATGCTCCGAGAGCGAAGGTCGAATCAACCAAGGCGTACGAGCCTGAAATCATCTTTTTCGACCGCTTACGGGAGAACCGGGAAGAGCTCGCTCGCCGCGTGTCGGAAGAAACCGGAGCGGTCGTGTTGCCTTCCTACGATCATCCCTGGATCATCGCAGGACAGGGGACAACGGCGCTCGAACTCTTGCGGGAACAGCCCGAACTGGATGCGATTGTGGTTCCGTTGGGCGGAGGCGGGCTGCTTTCGGGAACCCTGACAGTGGCCAAGGATCTGAGGCCGGGCATTCGCGTCTTCGGCGTGGAACCGGAATTGGCAAATGACTGGTACTTGTCGCTGCAACGCGGTGAGCGAACCGAGATTGCACCACCGCTTACGATTGCCGACGGCTTGCGGACGCCGCTGCCAGGCAAGATCACGTTTCCAATTGTGCGCGCGATGGCGGAGGGCGTGCTGTTGGTGTCGGAGGCCGAGATCAAGGCGACCGTGCGATTTCTGCTCACCCGGATGAAGCTACTGGTAGAGCCAAGTGGCGCGGTAGCTGCGGCAGCGGTCTTGCACAATAAGCTGCCGAGGGGCATCGGCACGGTAGGGGTCATCATTTCGGGCGGCAACGTCGACTTGGACGTGCTGGCGGACATTTGCAGAGAAGCGGCGTAGCCCAAGTGCCGCGAAATCCCTGGAAAACACTCAGTTCGCGCATCGCGTACGAGAATGCGTGGATACGGGTACGCGAAGATCAGGTTATCCGGCCGGACGGCGGACCCGGTATCTATGGAGTGATCGAGATCAGGCCGTCGATAGGCGTGGTGGCCATCGATGAGCGCGATCGCGTGGTGCTGGTGGGGCAATGGCGATACTCCGTCGGTCGGTATTCATGGGAGGTTCCGCGGGGTGGATCGCATCCAGGCGAGAGGGACATGCTCGAAGTGGCGAAGCGCGAACTTGCTGAGGAGGCCGGCGTGCGCGCCGCGCATTGGCAAGAGCTTGGTCCCGTGGATGTCTGTAACGGGGTGGCCGATGATGTGCAGACTTTGTTTCTGGCAACTGGGTTAACGCAAACGAACATGCAATTGGACCCGGAAGAAGACATCACAGTCGAGTGGCATCCGTTCGAGGAGGCTGTCTCGATGGTGATGGACGGCCGCATCACGGAAGTGTGCAGCGTGGCGGCGATTTTGAAGGTTGCGATGCTGCGGAACAGCAGGAAGTAAATGGATTGGACCAATCGACAGTCACGCCGCGCCTTCAGTGTGTTCGCATGGCTGGTGTTGGCGTACAACCTCCCGGTCATCCTTTGGGGCGCATACGTGCGGGCTTCGTTTTCGGGTGACGGATGCGGAGCGCATTGGCCGTTCTGCAACGGCCAGATGATTCCGCGCCATATGGCCGCCCCCATGGCGATCGAGTTTACTCATCGTTTGATGACGAGCCTGGATTCGATCGCGGTGATCGCGCTGTGTGTTTGGGCTTTTCTATCGTTTCCGCGGCGGCATGCGGTACGCCTGTTTTCGATTCTGTCGCTCGTATTCCTGTTAGTGGAGGCGCTTCTGGGCGCGGGGTTGGTGCTGCTTCGCTATGT
>Ga0335075_10001096_pt1 | contig 45475 bp, 46 predicted proteins | sample Lox_Sample_24_FD_206723 | JGI IMG/M metagenome (GOLD analysis project Ga0335075, IMG submission 206723) | Soil microbial communities from Loxahatchee National Wildlife Refuge, Florida, United States - Lox_Sample_2.4 | ecosystem: Environmental > Terrestrial > Soil > Wetlands | place: USA... | reverse complement strand
CTGGGGGGTGGTGGGGCCGCCGCACCGCGGCGGTGTCCGCCGCGGCCCCTCCACCATGCTTCGCATGGTCCCCCTCCCCCGTTGGGGGAGGATTTCTGATGGACCTCACCGTGGTCTGGGCCGTCATCATCGCCTTCGCGGTCGCGATGTACGTCGTCATGGACGGGTTCGATCTCGGCATCGGCATCCTCTTCCCGCGCGTGCCCGTGGGCCCGGACCGCGACCAGGCGATGAACTCGATCGCGCCGGTCTGGGACGGCAACGAGACCTGGCTGGTGCTCGGCGGCGGCGGCCTGCTCGCCGCCTTTCCTTTGGCCTACGCGATCATCCTGCCCGCGCTCTACGCGCCGCTCATCGCCATGCTGCTCGGCCTCGTCTTCCGCGGCGTCGCCTTCGAGTTCCGCTGGCGCGACCCGGGCCACCGCAAGTTCTGGGACGCGAGCTTCTGCCTGGGCTCGCTGGTCGCGACCTTCGCGCAGGGCATCACGCTCGGCGCGCTGCTGCAGGGGATCGAGGTCCAGGGCCGCGCTTATGCCGGCGGCTGGTGGGACTGGCTGACTCCGTTCAGCCTGCTGACCGGCGCCAGCCTCGTCGTCGCCTACGCCTTGCTCGGTGCGACCTGGCTGATCTGGAAGACGGAGGGCGAACTCAACGCGCTGGCGCGCCGCTACGCCCAGTGGCTGCTGCCCGCCTTCCTGCTCATGGTCGGCGCGGTCAGCCTGGCGACGCCCTGGCTCGAAGGCCAATATTACCAGCGCTGGTTCATGTGGCCGGGCGTGCTGTTCACCGGGATCATGCCGATGGCGTTCGGCGGCATCGCCCTGATCTGCTGGGAGGGTATCCGCCGCGGCCGGGACTGGCTGCCCTTCGCCACCGCGCTCGGCCTGTTCGCCCTGACCCTGGTCGGCCTCGGCATCTCGATCTGGCCCTATGTGATCCCGGGCCAGGTCACGATCTGGCAGGCGGCGGCGCCCCATTCGAGCCAGCTCTTCATGCTGGTCGGCGCGGCCGTGCTGGTGCCGCTCATCCTCGCCTACACCGCCTGGTCCTATTGGGTGTTCCGCGGCAAGGTCGGCGAGCATGGCTATCATTGATCAGCCGCGCCACCGGTCCAGCAGCAGCAGCGCCCCGACGCCGGCCGTGCCCAGGCTCGCCAGCAGCACCGCGCCGGCGGCCGCGTCCTTGGCATGGCCGATCTCCGCATGCCGCTCCGGATGCAGCCGGTCGAGCGCATATTCGAGCGCCGCGTTCATCGCCTCCAGCGCGACCACCATGAAGATGCCGAGGCTGACGAGCGCCCACCAGAGCGGCCCGGCGCGCAGCCATGCGCAGGCGGCGAAGGCGGCGAGGGCGAACAGGCCTTGGGTGCGGAACGTCTTCTCGCGCCGCCATACGATGCGGATGCCGGCCCAGGCATTGCCGACGCGGGTGCGGAAGGACGCGTGCTTCACGCCTCCTCCTAGGCGGCCGGCCGCCGCGGCGGCCAATGGAGGAACCAAGGAGAATGCGGCCAGCCCCGGTGCACGAACGCGGGGGCCGCGCGCATGAACGAGGACGCGCGGGGGCCGCTCTGGAAGAAATGGGCCTGGTTCGTCGGGCTCTGGGCGGCCGGCGTGCTGGTCGTGGGCAGCCTCGGCTATCTCCTGCGCTGGTGGCTGCATCCCTGAAGGCCTGCCTATGCGCGCCTCGATCCCCGCAACCGCCTGTGGATGATGTCCCGGACCGGGAAGGAGTTCAGCCGCTTGCCCCTGTCGACTTATCCACAGGTCCGTGCTAACAGTTCGGGAAGCACAATCATTAGCTTTGCTAATCCGGGGGGATGGGCATGGGAGACGGCCAGACTCGGGACGTTGCGGCGCGGCTGCACTCGGCCTCGATCAGACTTTTGCGGACGCTCCGGCGCGAGGATGACGGCAGCGGCCTCAGCGCCCCGCGCCTCTCCGCTTTGTCCTGCATCACGCTGGAAGGGCCGGTCTCGCTGGCCGAGCTGGCCGAGGCCGAGCAGGTCCGCCCGCCGACGATGAGCCGGATCGTCGACGCCCTGGTCGAGCGCGGCCTGGTCGACCGGATCGCCGATCCGCGCGACCGCCGGTCGGTGCGGATCATGGCCACCGACGAAGGCGCGCGGCTGCTGACCGGCGGCGGCGAGGCGCGGGTCCACGCTCTGGTCGGCCGTCTCCACAAGCTCGCCGATTCCGAGAAGCGCGCGCTCGCCCGCGGCGTCGAGATCCTCGAGCGGGTGGCGCGCTGACCCTCGGCCGCCGCCTTCCAATCCTGCTGCTGCCGCTCGCGGCGGCGTTCGCCTGCGCTCCGCCCGCGCCCGAGCCCGGCAATGCGCAGCCCGCGCCGCCCGCCGCCAGGGCCTCCCCGCCCGCGCCGGCGCAGAGCCTCGAGGAGGCGCTCGCCGGCATCCCCAATGTCGAGATCGCCTATTACGACATCAGCGGCGACAGCCTGTTCGAGATCCGCCGCGCCCTGAACCAGGCCGGCCCGCGCGATCCCAATGACGGCCAGCGCGTCGACGCGCTCGCCAGCTGGTATATCGAATGGCGCTGGCCGGAGGGGCCGAACGGCACGTGCGACCTCAGCCGGGCCGAACTGCGCTTCTCCGGCCGGGTGCGCATGCCCCGCTTGGTCGTCCGCCCGACCACGCCCGAGGCGGTCCGCGTCCGCTGGCAGCGCTACGTGAACGTGCTCGCCCGGCACGAGGCCAATCATGTCCGCCGCGCCTTCGAGAACCGGGGGAGCGTGCTCGCCGCGTTGCGCGCCAGCAGCTGCGCCGATGCCACGCGCGACGGCCAGGCCGCGATCCGCCGGCTGGGCCAGCACGACCGCGACTATGACCGCACCACCCGCCACGGCTTCACCGAAGGCGCGCATTTTCCCTGATTTCCCCGGCCTCCGCGCCGCTTCCGCCCTTGTTGCATCGCAGCAAAGTCGCTATGTGCGCGGCGACCTTTCTCCCAATCGAGAGTTATCCGAAGATGAGCCTTCGCAACGTGGCGATCATCGCCCACGTCGATCACGGCAAGACGACCCTTGTCGACCAGCTGTTCCGCCAGTCCGGGACCTTCCGCGAGAATCAGCGCGTGGAGGAGCGCGCGATGGATTCCAACGACCTGGAGAAGGAGCGGGGGATCACCATCCTGGCCAAGTGCACCAGCGTCGAGTGGGAGCATGGCGGCGAGACCACGCGGATCAACATCGTCGACACGCCCGGCCACGCCGATTTCGGCGCCGAGGTGGAGCGCATCCTCTCCATGGTCGACGGCGTCATCCTGCTCGTCGACGCCGCGGAAGGCCCGATGCCGCAGACCAAGTTCGTCACCGGCAAGGCGCTCGCTTTGGGCCTGAAGCCGATCGTCGTGGTCAACAAGATCGATCGCCCGGACGCCCGCCCGGCCGAGGTGCTCGACGAATGTTTCGAGCTCTTCCTGACCCTCGACGCCAATGACGAGCAGCTCGATTTCCCGGCGCTCTACGCCTCGGGCCGCGCCGGCTATGCGGGGCGGACCGACGACGTGCGCGAGGGCGACCTGACCCCGCTCTTCGAGACCATCGTCGCCCACGTCCCGGCCCCGGGCCTTGACCCCAAGGGTCCGTTCAAGATGCTGGCGACCCTGCTCGACCGCGATCCCTTCCTCGGCCGCATCCTCACCGGCCGGGTGGAGAGCGGCACGCTCGACATGAACGCCCCGATCCGCGCGCTCGACGTCGACGGCAATGTCGTCGAGGACGGCCGCGCCACCAAGGTCTTCGCCTTTCGCGGCCTGGAGCGCGTGCCTGTGGACAAGGCCGAGGCGGGCGACATCATCGCCATTGCCGGCCTCACCAAGGCGACCGTCTCCAACACCATCGCCGAGCCGGGCCTGACCCAGCCGCTGCGCGCCCGCCCGATCGACCCGCCGACGCTGGCGATGAGCTTCGCCGTGAACGACAGCCCCTATGCGGGCCGCGACGGCGACAAGGTGCAGAGCCGCGTCATCCGCGACCGGCTGGAGCGCGAGGCCGAGGGCAATGTCGCGATCCGCATCACCACCGCGCACGACAATGACAGTTTCGAGGTCGCCGGCCGCGGCGAGCTGCAGCTCGGCGTGCTCATCGAGACGATGCGCCGCGAGGGCTTCGAGCTCTCCATCTCCCGTCCCCGAGTCCTCTTCCGCGAGGGCAAGGACAGCGAGTCCGGCGGCCGCGAGGAGCCCTATGAGACGGTCGTCGTCGACGTGGACGACGAACATGCCGGCACGGTCGTCGAGAAGATGGCGCAGCGCAAGGGCGAGATGACCGACATGCGCCCCTCGGGCGGCGGCAAGACCCGGCTGACCTTCACCGCGCCGAGCCGCGGCCTGATCGGCTATCATGGCGAGTTCCTCTCGGACACGCGCGGCACCGGCATCATGAACCGGCTGTTCGACAGATACGGCCCCTATAAGGGCCCGATCCAGGGCCGGCAGAACGGCGTCCTGATCTCGATGGAGACCGGCGCCGCCGTCGGCTACGCGCTCAACGCGCTGGAGGAGCGCGGCGTGCTGTTCATCTCGCCCGGCGACATGCTCTACGAGGGCATGGTGATCGGCGAGAATGCCAAGCCGCAGGACCTGGAGGTCAACCCGCTCAAGTCCAAGCAGCTCACCAACTTCCGCGCCTCCGGCGGCAAGGACGACGCCATCCGCCTCACCCCGCCCCGGCGGATGACGCTGGAACAGGCGATCGCCTACATCCAGGACGACGAACTGGTCGAGGTGACGCCGAAGGTGGTGCGGATTCGCAAGCGCCACTTAGACCCCCACGAGCGCAAACGCGCGTCGCGGAAGGCCGAGGCCGCCTAACACCCCCTGTTAGTCATCCCGGACTTGATCCGGGACCCACCTTCTTCCTGACGCCGGCCAGCCTGCGCCCGCAGGGCGACAGGACTGACGTCACGGATTTGCTCCGGGACGGCCCCCTTTTCTTGGTCACCCCGGACTTGATCCGGGGTCCATCTTCTTGTTTCGCGCGGAGTCGCAGAGGCACGAAGGAGATGGATGCCGGATTAGGTCCGGCATGACGGCTTCTTCTTCCTCGTCATCCCGACTTGATCTGGGTTGCCTTTGTCACCGACCCTTGGTCGGTCACGCGACTGGGGGAGCGCCCGAAGCATTAGAACCAGCTTCCGGCTACCCGTTCGAAGAACTCAGCTGCCGCTTCTGCAGTCTTTTTGGCCGTATCGGGTGAGCCCCCGAAGAGGCCTGCCTTCAACTCCGATGAATCCGGCTTCAGCTGCTGAACTCGCTCTATTCGTTCTCTCCAAGAGCCGCCCTCGCGCCGCCACAAGAAGCGCCCGGAGGGCACCCAGAACCATCCCCGTTCTTGGACTAAGCGATGGTATCCCGCTTCCATCGCTATCATGAATTCTGCATCATCCCATGCCCGGTCAGCTTCCGCGGGAGCTACAACGATATCTCTCGCCTCTTCACCGAAAATCTGGCCGAAATAATCGCTGTGAGGCGTATGCTTGCGTTCGTACCCCTCGAGAATTTTCCATTCAACGGTATCGAGCGATATAAGCGGAAGTGCTACGACTGCTTGGATATTTTTCTCATCGCCCGTCCTAACTATGAGGTTGGCAAGCCGCGATGCTCTGGAAGGATCTTCGCGCAAAAGCGCAGCACCTATGGCCCAATGGAAGCACATACTGGCACCCAGCATGCGGAGTGAGATTAGATAAGTGAAGCCGCCGCGGCTCATTTCGGGAAAGGTCAGCGCAGAAATTGCTTGGAGGGTGACGCGGAACGCATCCTCGGTTCCCCATCTCACTCCAACCAAAACGAGTCGGCGAAGAGTCTCGGATCTAGCGACGAACTTGCGAACCAACTCATTGATTGAAGTGGCGGTAGGCGCGTCAGCCGAATGATAATCGTCCCCTCGCACGAACCCAGACAACCGCTCCACTTCCCTCGAAAGGAGGTCGGACCACTCGGCCGTGGCATTGTTATCCCTGCAGAGCCGGCGTCCCTCGGCGACAGTCAGCGCAACGGATTCGGGATGAGCCCGGTCCAACGTCCCCAGTGCTTCTACTTTACTTAGTAATTGCTGGAAGAAACTGTCCGCGTCTGTGATTTGGATGTCTCGCCCGGCCTTGTGTCGCAGCAAATCCTGGCCAAGCTCAGACAGGGGGCCGCGAGCCGCCCAATAAAAGGGATAGCGACGGCTGGCAGACCGTAAAATTGCATTGCGAAGCGCTGTGTCCCAGTCGCCGGACCAGCCGGCAACGATCAAACCATATTCATCGAAAATCCGATCCAGCAGAGAGTCCATGTCCGGCGAGTAGCGCTCCAACTCGTCGGCGGTGTTCCTAATTCTCGCGTCCAGATAATCACCATGTAGCTTAATCACAGTGCATTGGGCGTGCACCAGCGGAGTGGCGCCCGCGAGGGCATCGTCCGAGGCAATCACAGTTGGCTCTACACCCACGTCACGCAAGGCGCTTTCAAGCAGGCGGTCGAAGTTCGTGGTGAGTATGACTTTGATCGCGCCCGAATGGACTAAGCGGGCTATCGCGTTGTGGGCCTTCGTAGGTCGCCGAATGTCCTCGACATCCTTGGCCTCGATATAGCTGTGGATAATGGATCGGCGTTCCGCAGGAGCGCTCGCCACCGCATCCAATATCTCCGAGTAACTGGGGTCAGTATCGTAAGCGGCTCGATACCATGCAGCCCAATCGCTCTCGTCGGACACACTTTGCACATTGGCGAGCCTCCGAATAAGGTCCAGAGTGATTTCCCAACCGGTTGGCACTCCTGCGGCCCGCGAAATACCGCTCCCAACCAGCAGAGCCTGCACCCCGGGAGAATGATGCAACGTAAGCGCTAGCGCTTCGATGGGTTCAAGTTTGATCATAATTCCCAGCGGTCACGAAGTGAGGGATTTGGTCTGAAGGACACCGTTCACGAGCAGGCGGCTGAGCAACGCAGTCTTTTCCGTTCATGCGTCAACCTCCTTCCGCATCTTCGTAACCGTCCGCTGAAGATATGAGAGAGCAGCGTTGTAGATTGAGAATGCGTTTCTCACGGGATCAGCGTCGCCCTGAAGCAAATGTACAACGTGGCTGGATAGAGTCTCGCCCTGAGCACTCACTCGATCTGTATAGCGGCGAACCGGCTCGTGGATTCCGGCGATGGCTTTTCCAAAGTCGGTCATTTCGAGGCCCATGATTGCGAGCATGTGCTCGTGCGCGTTGACGAAGTTATGATATTCCTTCGCCACGAGAAGCGCCCGCTCCTGCAAAGCAGGTAGCGTAGGAAGGTTCTTCTCATAGTCATCCTGCGATCCGTGCATCCAGCGGGCACTCTCAAACAGAGTCCACCACCTATCGCGGATCGTATCGGCTAGGCTGACCAAGATTTCTCTCGCTTGATCTTTCTCTTTCGCTGTGAGGGCGACCTTGGGAGTGCTGATTGGCGTCAGTACCCGCGTAGACTCCAGAGATGCCATGGGTCCAGCCGCCGTGTTCCGTCGTACGTACTCAAAGAGCGCGTAGAAAAGGATGGCCTGCAAAACGAGGAGCCAGCCCCACCAAGGAAGAAGCGACCCATTCACTTTCCCAACCAACGTGCCGATGGTCGGCAAGTTAAATTGGCTGCAAAGTGTGTCGTAACTGGCGAAGAGCAGCCACGCCAAAGCGCCGAGCTTGACAACCTTGGGAGCAAACAGCGCTTCCAGAAATGTAAGTCGCTTCTCGGTCATGCCTATTATCTTGCCGCCACCGGTTCCGCTTGTGGAGTCAGCACGTGTATCAAGCGCCGTATCAGAAGGGTGCAGTGGCCCGTTCTCCTACGTTTTCGCGCGAGCCCTGAAGGTGATATTCGGCTTGGGTTAAACAGGCTTAGCGTTGTCTCGCGACGTCAGTCCCGTCCTTCGCTTGGCTCCGACGCAGGCTGGCGGGCTCGCGCGGCTCCGGCGGCGTTGCACGCCAGCGTCTCTCCGCTCGGTTGTACAGCGCGAACAAATCCAGAACGAAACATTTTCCTACACCCCATTTCCTACATCATAAGCTGGCCGGTTGGCCCCAGCCCGCCGCCCCGAGTCGCAGTCCGGGGCAGGCCTAGCGGGGCGTGAACGGAAGACCGTGGGATGCAGAAGAACGGCGCCGCCCTCAGGGCGGTTCAGGAGAATGATGTAACGATGCCGGCGCCCTGTCCGGGGGAGTCGGATTCCACGCCGTCAGTGTCCGCCCCGATACCCCCATGGCCAGTGCGAACATTGGGAACATTTGCGCCCCGTGCCCCGAAGGTTTTTCTCCTCATGGGAAGCGGAAACTTTGAAACTTCCGCCGCCCATGGCGGGCTCGCGGCGAGCAATGGTAATGCCGTCCCCACTGACCGCCGGAGAGTCTCCCCATGCGCAAATCCATCCCCGTCTTCGCCGCCCTGATCGGTGCCGCCTGCTTCGCCACGCCCGCCGCCGCCGCGAGCTTCGATTGTTCCCTGGCCCGCAGGGCGGACGAAGCGACCGTCTGCCGCACGCCGGCGCTCTCCGCGCTCGACAGCGAGATGGGCGGGCTCTGGTACGCTTATTCGCGGGTGCCGATGTTCATGGGCGGCAATGGTGCGCGCATGGACGCGGCCGAGGCTTTCCTGGCGCGGCGGCGCGCCTGCGGGCGGAATGTCGGCTGTCTGACCGGCATCTATCGCGCGCGGATCGTGGCGCTGCGCCGCGGGCTGGACGCGGCGATGGAGGATTATCGGCGGCTGCAGAACGGCTGAGCCGCCGCAACTCAGCCCTCGCCCGCCATCGCCAAGACCTTCGCCCACTCCTCCGCCCGCACCGGGCTGACCGACAGCCGCGATTGCCGGACCAGTTCCATCGGCGCCAGGCTCGGCTCGGCCTTGATCGCCTTCAGCGTCACCGGCCGCGCGAGCTTGCGCAGCGGCGCGACGGGCACCTTCACCCAGGCGCCGTCCTCGCCGTCCGGCTTGCCCGGGCCGGCGATCGTCATGATCCCGACCACGGCCTTGTCCTCGTTGCTGTGGTAGAAGAAGGCCTCGTCGCCGGGCCGCATGGCCCTGAGGTGAAGGCGGGCGGCATTGTTGCGGACGCCGTCCCAGTCCGTGCCGCCGTCGCGGACGAGATCGTCCCAGCTGTAGACGTGCGGCTCCGATTTCATCAGCCAATAGGCCATGGCGATTTCCCTTCGCCCGCCGCGCTAGCCCGGCGCATCGCGTTCCGCAACTCGTCCCGTCGACGGCCCGGGCCGCCGCTGAAACGGCGCCGCGTTGTTGATTCGTCAATCGGGGCTGCGCAGGTTGCGGCCATCGAGTTTGAACGAGCGGGCGCCGCTCCCCGGGGTTTGAGGGAGCGGCCGGCGCAAGACGGCGAGGCCCTGGTCTCACCGCCAGTTAGCGACCTGATTTCAAGATGATCCGATCTTTCCGCGCGACGGCTGTCGCCGCGCTTGCCTTCGTTTCGATCGCCGCCGCCGCGGCCCCGGCCGCCGCCCAGAGCGGCAGCATTTTCGACCATGGCGCGGTGAATACCGGCGTCAGCCCGCTCGGCCTCAACGACGCCGCGCCGCTCGCCCGGCCCGTTGCTCCGGCCGCCGCCCAGCCCGCCGCGCCGCTCGCCCCGGCCCAGCAGGCCAGCGTCGGCGCCTTCCAGCACATGGTCGGCCTCGCTACCGCGACGCCGCCGGCCACGCCCTCGCTCGACGCCGACGTCGCCCGCCTCTCCGCCGTCGAGACCCAGGGCGCCGAGGAGGATTGCCTCGCCAATGCCGTCTATTTCGAGGCGCGCGGGGAATCGCTCGAAGGCCAGCTCGCGGTCGCCGAAGTGGTGATGAACCGGGCGCGGTCCGGCCGCTATCCGACCACCTGGTGCGGCGTCGTCGTGCAGCGCGCGCAATTCTCCTTCGTCCGCGCCGGCATCATCCCGGCGGCCGATCGCGACTCGCAGGCCTGGCGCCGCGCCGTCGCCATCGCCCGCATCGCCCAGGCCGGCACCACCCGGATGCTGGCGCCGAACGTGCTCTGGTATCACGCCAATTACGTCTCCCCCGCCTGGGGCCGCCGGCTCGCCCGCTCCTCCGTGATCGGGGCGCACATCTTCTACCGCTAGGGGCTATTTCCGCAGCGTTCTGAAGGTGATGGCGTAGCGGAGCGCGGCGACCGGGGCGAGGCTGTGCTGCCACTCGGTCCGCGCCGGCCCGCGCAGCAGATAGGCCGAGCGCGGCGCCGCCTCGAGCGTGAAGCGCTCCCATCTCTCCCTTTGCCTGCGGCGGAAGCGCAGCGGCGCCGCCGAGAGCAGCGAGAGCCCGACCACGTCGCCGAACACCGGCCGGTCGCGGTGTGAGCCGAGGCCCGCGCCCTCGGCATAGCGGATCAGCAGGGCCTGGACGAGCGCCTCGGGTTCGAGCCCGGCAAAGGCGGCGGCGCGGGCGCGGGCGGGGCGCAGCCAGTCCGGGATCGCTTCCGCCTCGGCGAGGCCGCTGCCGTCGAAGCGGTAGGACCAGCCGAACGAGATCGTCTCGCGCTTGCCGAGGAAGCCCTGATATTCGAACGGCTGGAAGGGAAGCGCGGCGATCAGGCCAAGCAGCGCCCGCTCCTCGTCCGCCGACAGCAGGTCCGCCGCATAGCGCAGCCCCTCGGGCATCGGCGCGGCGTCGAGGAAGCTCAATTGGGCCATGCTCCGCCAACGCGCGGGGCGGGGCGAGGGTGTCGTGCGGGGAACTTGTTGCAGTGCGGCATCGTTCTTTCGGCGAGCCCGGAGGAGATGTAGACTTGCGTATCGCCCAGATCGCGCCGCTCGCGGAAGCGGTGCCCCCCAAGCTTTACGGCGGCACCGAGCGGGTCATCTGGTGGCTGACCGAGGCGCTCGTCGAGCTCGGCCATGACGTGACGCTCTACGCCAGCGGCGATTCCCGGACGTCGGCGCGGCTCATCCCCGGCGCGGAGACGGGGCTGCGCCTGGCGGGGATCAACGACCATACTGCCAGCCTGCTCGCCATGCTGGAGCGGGTGCGGCAGGATGCGGACCGCTACGACGTGCTCCATTTCCATGTCGACTTCCTGCACTTCCCGACCTTCCGGCAGCTGGCCGGCAAATGCCTCACTACCCTGCATGGGCGACAGGACCTGCCGGACTTCCAGCCCGCGTTCCGCGCCTTCCGCGAGATGCAGCTCGTCTCCATCTCGGACGATCAGCGCAAGCCCCTGCCCGAGGCGCATTTCGCGGGCACGGTCCATCACGGCCTGCCGCGCGACCTGATCCCCTTCGCCGCGGAGGGCGGCGACTATCTCGCCTTCATCGGCCGGATCTCGCCCGAGAAGCGTCCCGACCGGGCGATCGAGATCGCCAGGCGCGCGGGCATGAGGCTGAAGATCGCGGCCAAGGTCGACCATGCCGACCGCGCCTATTTCGCGGCCGAGATCGAGCCCTTGCTCGGCGATCCGAACATCGAGTTCATCGGCGAGATCGGCGATGCCGAGAAGCCCGCCTTCCTCGGCGGCGCGCGCGCCCTGCTCTTCCCGATCGACTGGCCGGAGCCGTTCGGCCTGGTGATGATCGAGGCCATGGCCGCGGGCACGCCGGTCATCGCCTGGCCCTGCGGCTCGACCGCCGAGGTGATCGAGCATGGCCGCTCCGGCTTCATCGTCGATTCGATCGACGAGGCGGTGGCCGCGGTCGAGGCGGCGGCGCGGATGCCGCGCGACGGGGTGCGCGCCGCGTTCGACGCGCGCTTCACCGCGCGGCGCATGGCCGAGGATTATGTCCGCCTCTATGAGCGGCTGCTGGGGGCGGAGAAGACCTCCCTGTTCGGGAAGACGATGGTCGTCGCCGGTTGAGAGGCCCATGAACGAGTTCGCGCAAGGCAAGGACTGGCCGCAGCAGGAGCCCGCCTCCGCTCCCGAAAGCTATCATATCGAGGCGACCAAGTCGCTCGTCGACAGGACGCTGCGGACGCTCAAGCATGACGATCTGTTCGGCGTGTTCGACAAGCAGGGCGATTGCCAGGCCGCGATGGGCGCGCCGGACGGGCTCTATTACCAGGATACCCGCTTCCTTTCGGGGCTGAGCCTGCGGATCGGCGGCATGGATCCCCTGCTGCTCGGCTCGGTGCTGCTCGACGACAATGGCGCGATGGTCGTCGATCTCGCCAATGCGGATTTCCACGATGCGGAGGGCAAGGTCTGGCTGCAGCGTGACGCCATCCACGCCAGCCGGGTCAAGTTCCTCTGCGGCACCACCTGCTACGAGCGGATCAGGGTGCGCGGCTTCGGGCCGGTGGGGCGGACGATCCCGCTCGATCTCGCCTTCGCCGCCGACTTCGCCGACCTGTTCGAGGTGCGCGGCGACAAAAGGCCGAAGCGCGGACGGCTGCGGGCGGAGGTGGCGGACGCGCGGACGGTGCGCTTCACCTATCTCGGCCTCGACGCGGTGGAACGGACGACGACGCTCCAGTTCGATCCGGCGCCGGACGAGCTGACCGAACATCATGCCCGCTGGGCGATGGACCTGGATTCGGCCGAGCGGTTCGTTCTCGTCGTGACGGCGGCGTGCGCGCTCGACGGCGGCGCGGCGGAGCCGCCGCATATCCTCAGCGCCTACCGCAAGGTCCGGCGGGCGCAGCGCGACCGCGTCCACCAGCGGACCGCCGTCACCAGCGCGAACGAATTGTTCAACACGGTGATCGACCGCGCCGCGTCCGACATCGACATGCTGCTGACCGAGACGCCCTGGGGGCTTTATCCCTATGCCGGCATTCCCTGGTACAGCACCATCTTCGGCCGCGACGGCATCATCACCGCGATGGAATTGCTCTGGGCGGCGCCGGAGATCGCCAGGGGCGTGCTGAACACGCTCGCCGCCACCCAGGCGACCGGCACGGACGAGGCCGCCGACGCCCAGCCCGGCAAGATATTGCACGAGACCCGCGGCGGCGAAATGGCGCGGCTGAAGGAAGTGCCGTTCCGCCTCTATTACGGCACCGTCGACGCGACGCCGCTCTTCGTGATGCTCGCGGGCATGTATCTGAAGCGCTCGGGCGACCTCGCGACGATCCGGGCGATCTGGCCGAACGTGAAGGCGGCTCTGGGCTGGATGGACGGGCCGGGCGATCCGGACGGCGACGGCTTCGTCGAATATGCGCGGGCGACGGAGAAGGGCCTGCAGAATCAGGGCTGGAAGGACAGTTTCGATTCCATCTTCCATGCGGACGGCTCGGCGGCCGAGGGGCCGATCGCGCTTTGCGAGGTGCAGGCCTATGTCTTCGCGGCCAAGCAGGCGGCGGCGGAGATGGCGCGGGCGCTGGGCGAACCCTGGGAGGATTACGGGCGGCAGGCGGAGACCTTGCGGCAGAAGTTCGAGGACCGCTTCTGGCTCGACGATCTCGGCTGCTACGCGCTGGCGCTGGACGGCAGGAAGCAGCCTTGCCGGGTGCTGTCCTCCAATGCCGGCCATGCCCTGTTCGCCGGCATCGCCAGCCCGGAGCGGGCGGCGCGGCTGGCCGGATTGTTCACCGGCAAGCGCTTCTTCTCGGGCTGGGGCGTGCGGACGATCGCGGCGGGCGAGGCGCGCTACAATCCGATGTCCTATCATAACGGCTCGGTCTGGCCGCACGACAATGCGCTGATCGCCATGGGGCTGGCGCGCTACGGGCACCGGCGGGAGGTGCTGACCATCTTCCAGGGGCTGGCCGAGGCGGCGCTCTACGACGAGTTCCGGCGGCTGCCGGAATTGTTCTGCGGCTTCTCGCGGCGGCGCAAGCGCGGGCCGACCAACTATCCCGTGGCCTGCTCGCCCCAGGCCTGGGCGGCGGCGGCCCCCTTCGCCCTGGTCGCGGCGGCGACCGGGCTCGAACTCGACCATGAGACGGGGAGCGTGCGCCTCGCCGACCCCGCGCTGCCGGACTTCCTCAGCGACCTGGTGTTGCGCGACGTCAGCGTCGCGGGCGCGCGGCTGGACCTGCATCTGTCCCGTGCCGGCGGAGACGTGACCACCGCGGTGACGCGGCGGGAAGGGAAAGCCGGGCTGACCATCGTGAAATAGTATGTGCTCCGGCGAAGGCCGGAGCGATGGCTGCAGCGCGGCGGCGGTGGACAGCACGCGCAACGCTCCGGCCTGCGCCGGAGCACAGCGGTGTGAGCGGCTCGGCCGATTTGTTTCACCACGCTGTAACTTAGTGGTTGACGCGGCGGCTTGGAATCGGGATGCTTGGGCCGTGATGACGCAGCCCGCGCCCCAGCTCCAAGCCCTGACCGCCCGTCCGGCGGCAGTGGCTTTCGCGTGGCGCTGGTGGGCCGACGGCCCCGCGGCGGCGCGCCTGCATCGATGGTGAAGATCGACTGATCGAAACCAGACGACAAGCAAGCCCGCCGCAACCCGGCGGGCTTTTTCATTGTGCCATCACCGCAGGATCACTCTCATGTACATGACCAATCTGGCCCCCGCCGCGCCTATCCACCAGGCCGCCGACCCGATCGCCGAGGCCTTGGGTCGGCTCTATCTGGGCGAGCATCTCTCCGGCGCCGAGACCGAGACCCTGTTCACCGCGCTGGTCGAGGGGCGGCTGGACGATCCCGCCATCGCCGCCATGCTGATCGCGCTGCGGATCAAGGGCGAGACGAAGGAGGAACTGATCGGCGCCGCCCGGGCGCTGCGGGCCGCCGACATGGACTTTGATCGACCGGATTATCTGTTCGCCGACAGCTGCGGCACCGGGGGCGACGGCTCGGGCACGATCAACCTCTCCACCGCGGTCGCTTTCGTCGCGGCCGCCGCCGGGCTCCCGGTCGCCAAGCACGGCAACCGCTCGGTCACCTCGCGCTGTGGGTCGGCGGACGTGCTCGAGCATCTCGGCGTGAAGCTCGATGTCAATGCCGCGACCTCGCGCAGGGCGCTGGACGAGACCGGGCTCTGCTTCCTGTTCGCGCCGGCTTATCATCCGGGGCTGAAACATGCCGGGCCGGTGCGCCGGGCGCTGAAGGTCCGGACGATCATGAACATCCTCGGCCCCTGCGTGAACCCGGCCGAGCCGCCGGTGCAGCTGCTGGGCGTCGCCGAGCCGCGGCTGCTGGAGCCGGTGGCGGCGGTGCTCGATGCGCTGGGCGTCCGGCGGGCGATGGTCGTCCATGGCGGCGGGCTGGACGAGATCGCGCTGCACGACGCGACCGAGGCCGTGCGGCTCACCGACGGGCGAATCGAGCATGTGACCATCACTCCCGAGCAGGTCGGGCTGGAGCGCGCGCCGCTCGGCACGATCCGCGGCGGTGGGCCGGAGGAGAATGCGGAGCGGCTCAAGGCCCTGCTCATGGGGCAAGGGACCGCCGCCGAGCGCGATGCGGTGGCGCTGAACGCCGGCGCGCTGCTGGCGACGGCGGGCGAGGTGGCGAACCTTCGGCAGGGCGTGACGCTCGCGCTGGACACCCTGCTGTCCGGCCGGGCGATGCGGACCCTGCGCGGCCTGGTCGAGATCACCAATGGCTGAACCGGGCGGCGTGCTCGGCGAGATCGTCGCGCGCAAGCGCGTGGACGTGGCCGCGCGCCTGGCCGGCGGGGCGCCCGCGGCCGCGCCGACCGGGCGGAGCCTGCGCGCGGCGCTGGCCAGGCCCGGCGCCCGCTTCATCATGGAGGTGAAGAAGTCGTCCCCCTCCGAGGGCGCGATCCGCGCGGGCGCCGACCCGGCGCAGCAGGCGCTTGCCTATCGGGGCGCCGCGGACGCGATCAGCGTGCTGACCGACACGCCCTTTTTCGGCGGGACCCTGGACGATCTGGCGGTGGTGCGCGCCGTCTTCGACGGCCCGATCCTGGCCAAGGATTTCGTCGTCGATCCCCGGCAGGTGGCCGAGGCGCGGGTCTATGGCGCGGACGCGGTGCTGTGCATGCTCTCCGTGCTGGCGGATGACGCGGCGCGCGCCGTGCTGGCCGCGGCCGAAGCGCTGAACATGGACGTGCTGGTCGAGGCGCATGACGAGGCGGAGCTGCGCCGCGCGGTGGCGCTGGGCGCGCCCTTGATCGGGATCAACAACCGGGATCTGAAGACCCTTACGGTCGACCTCGCGACCACCGAGCGGCTGTCGGGCCTGGTGCCTGCGGACCGGATCCTGGTCGCCGAATCCGGCATCGCCACGCGCGCCGACGTGGCGCGGCTCGCGCCTTATGCCGACGCGTTCCTGGTGGGCACCGCCCTGATGCGCGCGCCGCGTCCGGCCGAGGCCGCGCGGGCGCTCGCCTACGGCAGGGTGAAGGTCTGCGGCATCACCAACCGGGCCGATGCCGACGCGGCGGTGGCGGCGGGCGCCTCCTATCTGGGCTTCGTCATGGTTCCCGGCACGCCGCGCGCGGTGACCCGCGAGCAAGTCGCCGGCATCGGCGGCATGCCGACCGTCGCCGTCTTCCGCAACGAGAAGATGATGGAGGTGGCGATCGCCGCGCGGGAGCTCCGACTGGCCGCCGTCCAGCTCCATGGCGACGAGGATGCGGCCTATCTTCGCGGCCTGCGCCCCTTGCTGCCCGAGGGGACCGAAATCTGGGCGACCGGCGCGGTCGGCGGCGATGTGCCGGAGCCCCGGCTCGGCGCGGACCGCATCCTGTTCGACACAATGGTGGATGGTCGCACCGGCGGCACCGGCAAGGCGTTCGACTGGGATCGGATCAGGGGCCGGCCGGAGCTGGGCGACGCGGTGCTCGCCGGCGGGCTCAACCCCGCCAACGCCCGTGCCGCCGCCCGTGTCGGGGCCTGGGCGCTCGACGTCTGCTCGGGCGTCGAAGCCGCGCCGGGGCGGAAGGACCATGCGAAGCTCGGCGCCTTCTTCGACGCCCTCCGGCCGGAGGTGCGGGCATGCGGCTGAACGGCCGCTTCGGCACGTTCGGGGGCGCCTACGTCCCCGAAATCCTGATGCCCGTGCTCGAGCAGCTCGAGGCGGCCTTCCTCGACGCGCAGGAGGATCCGGCTTTCCATGTCGAGTTGGAGGAATTGCTCAGCAAATATGCGGGCCGGCCGACGCCGCTCACCCGTTGCCGGAATCTCGCCGCGGGCAAGGCGCGCCTCTATCTGAAGCGCGAAGATCTGCTCCACGGCGGTGCGCACAAGACCAACCAGGTGCTGGCCCAGGGCCTGCTCGCCAAACGGATGGACAAGACCCGGCTGATCGCCGAAACGGGCGCGGGCCAGCATGGCGTGGCGACCGCTCTGGCCGGCGCCTTGTTCGGCCTGCCGACCCGCATCTACATGGGCGCGCACGACGTGAAGCGGCAGGCGCTCAACGTATTCCGGATGCGGCTGATGGGCGCCGAGGTGATCCCGGTGACCTCGGGCGACCAGGGGCTGAAGGACGCGATCAACGAGGCGCTGCGCGACTGGACGGCGAGCTTCGCCGACACCCATTATCTGCTCGGCACCGCCGCCGGGCCGCATCCTTTCCCGACCATGGTCCGCGATTTCCAGCGGGTGATCGGGCGCGAGGCGCGGGACCAGATCCTGCACGACGAGGGGCGGTTGCCCGATGCGGTGGTGGCCTGCGTCGGCGGCGGTTCGAACGCGATCGGCCTGTTCGCGGACTTCGTGCCGGACGAGGACGTGAAATTGATCGGGGTCGAGCCGGCCGGGAAGGGGCTGGACAGCGACGCGCATGGCGCGACTTTGCTGCGCGGCCGCCCAGGCATCCTCCACGGCGCGGAAACCTATGTGCTCCAGAATCAGGATGGGCAGATTTCGGAGAGCTGGTCGGTCTCGGCCGGGCTCGACTATCCCGCCGTGGGCCCGGAGCATGCCTTCCTCAAGGACAGCGGCCGGGCGACCTATGTGGGCGCGACCGACCGCGAGGCGCTGGACGCCTTCGCCCTGCTGGCCCGCAGCGAGGGGATCATCTGCGCCTTCGAATCCGCCCATGCGCTGGCGCATGCGCTGAAGCTGGCGGAGGCGGGCGAAGCGGAGGTGATCCTGGTCGGCCTGTCCGGGCGCGGCGACAAGGATATGGAGCAGGCGCGGCGGTTGCTGGAGCTGCCCGAATGAGCCGCTACGACGCCATGTTCCGCCGCAGCGGCAATGCGGGCGTGTTCGGCGCCTTCGTCATGCTCGGCGACCCGGACCTGGAAGGCTGCGCCGCGATCCTCGACCAACTGGTCGCGGGCGGGGCGGACATGATCGAGGTCGGCATTCCTTTCTCCGACCCGATCGCCGACGGGCCGGTGATCCAGGCGGCGGCGGTGCGGGCCCTTGCGAACGGGACGACGGTGGCGGACTGTTTCGCCTTGCTGAAGGCCTTCCGCGCGCGCCACCCTGACGTGCCGGTCGGCATCCTGACCTATGCCAATCTCGTCATCGCGCGGGGGCGGGACGACTTCTATCGCCGCGCCGCCGAGGCGGGTGTGGACAGCGTGCTCGTCGCCGACGTGCCCTTGCTCGAGGCCGCGCCTTATGCGGCGGCTGCGCGCGCCCATGGCGTGGACCCGGTGCTGATCGCCGCCGCGAACACGCCACCGCACCGCCTCGCGGCGATTGCCAGGCTCGGTGGCGGCTATACCTATTGCGTCGCCCGCGCTGGCGTGACGGGCGCGGACGACGCGGTGGCGTTCGATCATCGGGCGATGCTGGAGGCGCTGGGCGAGGCCGGGGCGCCGCCGCCCGTCTTCGGCTTCGGCATCTCGCGTCCGGACCATGTCCGCGCGGCGCTGGCGGCCGGCGCGGCCGGCGCGATCTCCGGTTCCGCGATCGTCGACCGGGTGGCGCGCGGGGAGGATGTCACGGCCTTCGTCCGGAAGATGAAGGCGGCCACGCTTTGATGTGAGCGGCGGGATCGGCTAGACCTGCCCCATGTCCACCTACACGATCGACACCGCCACCAGCCGGGCCACGCCCACGCCCGCGCCGGGGAAAAGGCTGACCGCGCCCGCCATCCTCGCCCGCAAGGGCGGCGAGCCGATCGTCTGCCTCACCGCCTACACGATGCGCATGGCGCAATTGCTGGACCCGCATTGCGACCTGCTGCTGGTCGGCGATTCCCTCGGCCAGGTCATTTACGGCCTGCCGTCGACCATCCCGGTCAGCCTGGAGATGATGTGCGCGCACGGCGCGGCGGTGGTGCGCGGCTCCTGGCACGCCATGGTCGCGGTCGACATGCCGTTCGGCTCCTACGAGGAGAGCCCGGAACAGGCTTTTCGCAGCGCGGCGCGGGTGCTCAAGGAGACCGGCGCGGCGGCGGTGAAGCTGGAGGGCGGCGAGGCGATGGCGGGGACGATCGCCTTCCTCGTGAAGCGCGGCATTCCCGTGATCGGCCATGTCGGGCTGACCCCGCAGGCGGTGAACGCGCTCGGCGGCTATCGCGCGCGCGGCCGCGACGATGCCGAGGCGGCCAAGGTGGTCGCCGACGCCCGCGCGGTGGCGGAGGCGGGCAGCTTCGCCATCGTCATCGAAGGCGTGCTGGAGGAGATCGCGGCGCAAGCGACCAGGGAGGTGGCCTGCCCGACCATCGGTATCGGCGCCTCGGCCGCCTGCGACGGCCAGATCCTGGTCACCGAGGACATGATGGGCCTGTTCGAGCGGACGCCGCGCTTCGTGAAGCGGTTCGGCGACCTCGCCTCCGAGATCAGCGCGGCGGCGGCGGGCTATGCCGCGGACGTGAAGAGCCGCGCCTTTCCGACCGACGAGCAGATCTACCGGGGAAAGAACTAGTATTCCGTTTCCACCTTACCGTGGGTAAGGAGTGGCGGGGCGCGCGCCCGCGCGAATGCGCTGCGGGCCGGAGAGGTGTGTTTTGTGGGCGGCCCCAGCCTTTGTGCGAGGCTCCCCCGAATTGGAGAATTGAAGTTGGCGCTCAAGCCGAACGACGGTGAGACTTTCCTGAAAGAAGTGGATGACGAGCTTCGCAAGGAGCAGATCAACACCTTCTTCACGCGCTATGGCTGGTGGGTCATCGGCGCCGTCGTGCTGATCCTCGCCGGGGTCGCCGGCGGGCTCTGGTGGTCCAGCCGGCAGGCCTCGCACAGCGAGGGCGCCGGCGAGAATCTGGTGGCGATCATGGACCAGATGCAGGCCGGCAACCAGGGCATGACCGCCGCCCAGGGCGAGATCAACACGCTCGCCGGCAGCGATATCGAGGGCTACCGCGCCGCCGCCCTGTTCTCGCGCGCGACCACGCAAGCCGAGACCGGCAACGTCGCCGCCGCCGTCGCGACCTTGCGCGCGATCGGCGACGACCAGAGCCTCGACCAGGTCTATCGCGACGCCGCGCTGGTCCGCCGGACGCAGCTCGAGTTCGACAACCTGCAGCCGCAAGAGGTCATCCGCCGGCTCGGGACGATGGCCAATGGCGACGGCGCCTGGATCGGTTTCGCCGGCGAGATGGTCGGCACCGCCCATCTGCGGATGAACCGCCCCGATCTCGCCGGGCCGATCTTCGTGCGCATTTCGCAGAACGAGACCGTGCCCGAATCGCTTCGGCAGCGCGCCTCGCTGATGGCGGGCTCGCTCGGCTTCGACGCCAGCCCCGACGCGCCCCGTACCGCCGCGCCGGCCCGTCCGGTCTCACCCGCTCCCGCGCCCGCGGCGAATGCCGCCGCGCCTGCCCCCGCAACGAGGGAAAAAGCCCAATGAAGCGTATCGTAGCCGCCCTGGCCTGTGTCACCTTTCTCGCCGGCTGCGGCGTGCTCGGCGGCCGGAGTAACCGGAACAACACTCCCACCGTCGGCCAGCGCATCCCGGTGCTCGGCAGCGAGGGCACGGTCGAGGCCGATCCCCTGCTCGCCGCCATCCCGGTCACCGTGCCGGCCCCGACCGCCAACACCGACTGGGCCCAGTCGGGCGGCAACGCCGCCAAATCGGTGGGCCATGTCGCCCTGGCCGAGACTCCGACGCAGGCGTGGAGCGTCTCGATCGGCAACGGCAACAGCTTCCGCACCCGCCTGGTCTCCGAGCCGGTGGTCGCCGACGGCCGCGTCTACACGATCGACACGCTCGCCCGGGTCCGCGCCTTCAACATCGAGAACGGCCAGGAAATCTGGTCGCACCAGGTGCGCGGCGAGAACAGCCCGCCGGAAGCCCTGTTCGGCGGCGGCGTCACCTACGACGGCGGCCGCATCTACGCCGCCAACGGCGCCGGCGACGTCGCCGCGCTGGATGCCGCGACGGGCAACCGGCTCTGGATGGTGAAGCCCGGCGGCCCGCTGCGCGGCGCGCCCACGGTGGCCAACGACACCGTCTACACGCTCAGCCAGGACAGCCAGCTCTTCGCGCTGAACACCTCCGACGGCGCGAACCGCTGGGCGGGCGCGGGCTCGTTCGAGCTGGCCGGCGTGTTCGGCAGCGCCGCCCCCGCTTTCGCCCAGTCGACGCTGGTCGCGGGCTTCGCCTCGGGCGAGCTCACCGCCTATCGCTACGAGAACGGCCAGGTGGTCTGGCAGGACGCGCTCGCGCGCACCGGCATCTCCACCCAGGTCGGCCAGCTGTCCGACATCGACGCCGATCCGGTGATCGACAATGGCCGGGTCTTCGCGATCGGCCAGGGCGGCCGCATGGTCGCCGTCGAACTGATCACCGGCCAGCGCGCCTGGGAGGTCAATATCGGCGGTCTCTCCACCCCCTGGGTCGCCGGCGACTGGATCTTCGTGGTCACGGACCGGGCGCAATTGCTCGCGGTCGCCCGCTCGTCGGGCCGCATCCGCTGGATCTCCCAGCTGCCGCGCTACCGCGACGCCGAGGACCGGACCGGTCCGATCTACTGGCGCGGCCCGATCCTCGCGGGCAACCGGCTGATCCTGACCGGCTCGAATGGCGACATCATCTTCGCCTCGCCGACCGACGGCTCGGTGGTGAACACGGTGCGCCACCGCACGCCGATGTCGCTCTCCCCGATCGTGGCCAACAACACGCTGATCGTCCTGGACAATGACGGGCGGTTGACCGCCTGGAGGTAAAGAGGCAGGGCAGAAGCGACCCCTTCTTATGGCCAAGCTGCCCACCGTCGCGATCGTCGGACGCCCGAACGTCGGCAAGTCCACCTTGTTCAACCGCTTGGTTGGCAAGAAGCTGGCGCTCGTCGACGACCGGCCCGGCGTGACCCGCGACCGGCGGGAAGGGGAGGCGACCCTGCTCGGCCTCGACTTCCGGGTGATCGACACGGCCGGTTACGAAGACGAGGATCCCGACACGCTCCCGGGACGGATGCGCGCGCAGACCGAGGCGGCGGTGCGGGAGGCCGATGTCGCCCTGTTCCTGATCGACGGGCGGGCCGGAGTGACGCCGCTCGACGAGGAGATCGCCCGCTGGCTGCGCGGGGAAAGCACGCCGGTCGTGCTCGCCGCCAACAAAGCCGAGGGCAAAGCGGGCGAAGCGGGCATCCTCGAGGCCTGGGGCCTCGGCTTCGGCGAGGCGATCGCGATGAGCGCCGAGCATGGCGAAGGCACGGTCGACCTGTTCGAGCATTTGCGGCCCTTCATCGAGCGTGACGAGGACGAGTCGGCCGAGGAAGACCCCGAGGCCGATCCGACGCTCAAGCTCGCCATCGTCGGCCGCCCCAATGCGGGCAAGTCGACGCTCATCAACCGCATCCTCTCGGAGGACCGGCTGATCACCGGGCCCGAGGCGGGGATCACCCGCGATTCCATCGCCATCGACTGGGAATGGCGGGCGCCCGACGGCGAGCGGCGCCCGGTGCGGCTGATCGACACGGCCGGGATGCGCAAGAAGGCCAAGGTCGAGGACAAGCTCGAGAAGCTCTCGGTCGCCGACGCGCGCCGCGCGGTCGACTTCGCCGAGGTCGTCGTGCTGCTGCTCGACGGTACGCGCGGGCTGGAGGCGCAGGATCTGCGCATCGCGGACAACGTCCTGCAGGAGGGCCGCGCGCTCGTCATCGCGGTCAACAAATGGGACGTGGCGGAGAATGCCTCCAGCCTGTTCAACGGCATCAAGGCCGCACTCGAGGAAGGGTTGAGCCAGGCGCGCGGCGTGCCCTTGCTCACCGTCTCCGGCAAGACCGGCAAGGGCATCGACCAGTTGCTCGGCGCCGCCTTCGAGGTCCGGGACATCTGGTCGAAGCGCGTCTCGACCGGCCAGCTCAACCGCTGGTTCGAGGATGCGGTGGAGAAGAACCCGCCGCCGGCGCCGGGCGGGAAGCGCATCAAGCTGCGCTACATCACCCAGGTGAACACGCGCCCGCCGAGCTTCGTCCTGTTCGGCACGCGCACCGACCTGCTGCCCGATTCCTATCTGCGCTATCTGATCAATGGCATCCGCCGCGAGCTCGGCTTCGGCGCGGTCCCGGTTCGCCTGCAAGTCCGCGTCTCGCGCAATCCTTTCGGCGACAAAACGAACAACTAGCCGATTTCTTGCGAACGGCCTTCTTCTCTGTGACGCTACGGGGTTTCGGGCCCCGCAGCGTCAATATCCTGTTTACGGCTCGGGCGTAAAATCGCCGGACCGGAAAAACGCTGAGGGGAACAGGCGGTGGACGAGCTGGTCGACTGGACCACATTTTCGCGCATGCGCACGCAGCTCGGCGCGAGCTTCGTGCGGATTCTCGGCTATTTCCGCGAGGATGGCGAGAAAGCGGTCGGCCGGATCGAGGAGGCGATGCACCGCCAGGACGCCGCCGGGCTGGTCCTCCCCGCGCATACGCTGAAGGCCGAGGCGCGCCAGTTCGGCGCCGAGCCGGTCGCGGACCTGGCCGAGGAGATCGAGAATGCCGGCCGCCGCGCGGTCGAGGGCGGCTTCTTTCCCGACAATATCCTGCCGCAGGTCGCGCAGCTGCGCTCGCTCTACCTGCGCACCGTCGAGGCGCTGGAGGCGGAGACCAATCCGCTCGCCGTCCGCCGCCAGGGCTTCGGCCGCGGCCCGTCCAACCAGGAATTCGGACGGCTCTGACAAAGCCTGGTTTCCGTTCCGTCCCGGCTGGCCTAGGTTGATGCCGCCGGAGGTCCGTCATGCGTAACATCCTGAGCCTGTTGCTCGCGTCTCTCGTCCTGCTCGCCCCCGCCGCAGCGCCCGCCCAGCCCGATCTCGGCAATCCGGAGGGCGGCTTCGCCGACCTCCAGGCCATGGTCGAGAATCTCCGCACGCTCTATTATACCCCAGGGGAGCAGGTCCCCGGCTGGGACCAAGGCGGGGCAGATCCGGACGCGGACCTGCGCGCCGCCGGCGCCGACCGCCATTATTTCGCGGTCGAGGGCGACAGCGGCCGCAGCATCGGCATCCTCACCCAGCGGCCGCTCACCGCCTTCGCGCCGGCCGGCTGGCGGGTGGTCGACACGTTCGGCGCCTCGGCGACGCGGCTCGACAATCCGAGCCTGCTCTTCCAGATGCTCTCCAACCGCTATGCGATCGGGATCAGGGCGAACGGCCGCCGGGTCCGCGACGCGGACTGTATCGATCCGATCGCCAATGCGACGCTTTACGAGATACCGGGCGCGGCGCCGACGGAAGGCGACGACATGATGCCGATCCTGTTCCGGGTCATCATCCTGGCCGGGGACGGGCAAGTCGTCTGCGGGCGCTCGGAGGGCGATGCCCGCCGCGGCTGGCGGATCCGCTCCTTCACGCCGGACGGGCACCGCCTGCCCGAGCTGGACGATGCGGACGAGCGGATGACGATCGTTCCCGCCGGGCCGATCGAGCGGCTGGTCACCTTCACGCCGACGACGCGGAGCTAACGCCCTTTCTCATCGGCTCGAGCCGCCCGCGCGACAGCGAACGCCAGAGCCATTCGAACGGGCCGTAGCGGAAGCGGTCGAGCCAGGGCTTGGACCAGAGCAGCATCACGACCCACATGGCGAGCACGGGCAGCCAGAGCTGGATCCGGCTGAGCGAGCCGAAGAGGCCGAGGCCGTAGCCGTAGAAGAGCGTCGTCATCACCAGCGAGGTGCCGAGATAATTGGTGAAGGCGGCTCGTCCCGTGGCGGCGATCCGCGCCACGAACGGGCCGCCCTTGCGGGTCAGCAGGATGATCGCGGCGGCGATGCCGAGCACCATCACCGGCCGGAACGGCGTCGGCGCCGCCAGCACCAGGGTGAACACCATCGGCACCGAGAAGTCGCTGCGGATCAGCAGCCAGGCGAACAGGGTGTAGGCCGGGATCGCGATGAGGAGGCAGACAAACAGCCATCTGCGGTAGCGCGCGGGCGCCCATTCGCCGCGGAAGAAGCCCGATTTCAGCGCGGCCATGCCGAACAGCATGTAGGCGAGCGTCTCCCAGAAGAAGAACGTCAACCCGAGGAACGGCTCGAAGGTCCGGTCGACCAGCCGGTCATGGACCAGGCCGTTCCACGGGCCGAGGAAGAGGGCCAGCTTGCTGGTCAGCGCCTCGCCCTGCAGCGGTGCGAAGCCCTCGGCGAACGCGCGATAGTCAGCGACCAGCGCGGGATCCGCGTTCGGCAAGGCCGCCGCCGCGGCGAGCCGGTTGATCTCCCACGCCCCGCCGCCCATCAGCATGCTCTGCACGATGACCAGAGCCACGCCCCAGGTGATCAGGGCGCGCACCGAGAGGTTGCGGAAGAAGAACAGGACCAGCCCGGTGAGCGCATAGGCGGTGAGGATGTCGCCGAACCAGATGAAGTAGAAATGGGCGAGGCCGAAGACGAGCAGCCAGAGCATGCGCGCATAATGGACCTTGGCCGGGCTCTGCCCTGAGGCGCGCGCCCGCTCGATCACCAGCAAGGTGCTTGCGCCGAACAGGAAGGAGAAGAGCCCGCGCATCTTGCCGTCGATGAAGATGTAGCTGAACAGCCAGGAGCCCAGATCCGCCTGGCCTTCGAGGCCGAAGGCGGTCGGGTTCATATAGGCTTCGAAGGGCATGGCGAAGGCGATGATGTTCATCGCCAGGATGCCCATGACGGCGACGCCGCGAAGGATGTCGAGCGTGGCGATGCGGGCGGCCGGGTTCAGGCCGGGCCGGTCCTGGCGGTCGTCGGGTTCGGCGAGATCGAACATCGGGGCCCCTTCCCGAATGGTGAGCGAAGGATAAACCATTCGCATTCACTATCAATTCCTATTCCGGCGCTAGGACGGCGCCGTTATGAACGGACCCATGCACGATTGGCTTGTCGTTGGACTGACTTTCGCCGGCGCCCCCGCGCTGGCGCTTTCAGGCCGCTGGGAAGAGGTGGAGGCGGGCGAGACCCTGCCGCGCGCCTGCGGTCCCCGCCCGGCGCCGCGGCCGCGGGCCGAGCCCGAAGCGGCCGCCCCGGCGCCCGAACCGGTCCGCGCGCCGGCGCCCGCTTATCTGCGTCTCGGCCGTACCGACGAGGGCATGGACGCCGAGCGCCGCCGCCGCCGCTGCCAGGGCATGGTGCGCGCCACCTACTGAGCGCGCCGCCCTCAATCCTCCGCGGGAGGGCGCGAGTTCAGCTGGATGTAATTGGGCAGGCCCATGCGGTCGATCATCTCGAACTGGGTTTCGAGGAAGTCGATATGCTCCTCCTCGCTCTCCAGGATCCGCTCGAAAATCTCGCGGCTGATATAGTCGCGCACGGATTCGCAATGGGCGATAGCGCCGCGCAGCTGCTCGCGGGCCTCATATTCGAGGTCCAGATCGGCCTGCAGCACCTCCTCAACGGTCTCGCCGATGCGCAGCCGGCCGAGCATCTGGAAATTGGGCAGGCCGTTCAGGAAGAGGATCCGCTCGGCGAGCGTGTCCGCATGCTTCATCTCGTCGATCGATTCATGGCGCTCGTAATCGGCGAGCCGCTTCACGCCCCAATTGTCGAGCATGCGGTAATGCAGCCAATACTGGTTGATCGCCGTCAGCTCGTTCTTCAGCGTCTCGTTGAGCAGCTGGATAACCTGTTCGTCGCCCTTCATCGCGGCAGCCTTTCAATGTCCGAATGTTGCCGTGCCTATAACGCGGAATGGCGCAAAAGGGGATCAAAAAATGGCGGAAAACTGCGAAAAATTTGGCTGAGACTGCGAGTGAATCGCAGGGCGTTTTGCCCGGATCGTCACGAATGAAACGCAATTGAATCGGGGGAGATGAGCGCCCTCATTCGTGCTCCGGCGAAGGCCGGAGCGCTGGGCCGCTTTTGTCGCAGAGGCTCTCGCGCTTGATCCAGCGCTCCGGCGTTTGCCGGAGCACAGCCTGCGCAAAGCGCGGAAAATCAGCCGGCCGCCAGTTCCTTGGCGATGATCTCGCGCGCGAAGGAGAAGCACTGGCCGCAGCGCGGCTTGCAGCCGCGGGCGCGATAGGCGCTGGTGGGACAGGATGCGCCGTTGCGCGCCGCGGCGCGGACGTCGCCTTCCCGAATCGCATTACAGACGCAAACGATCATGGAGATCGGAATAACCGATAATGCGACACGTTCGCAATATCATTTATGCGGAACGCCGTCCGCACCGGCGCATGGGCGTCGAGTCGCTGCTCTCGAAGGCCCCTAGGAAGCGCCCTGCACGCCAGGGCCCTCGCCGCGCAATTCCTTGCGGATCACCAGCTTGAGGCCCGACCAGGTCTCGTCCACCGCGCAGACCTTGATGTCGACCAGGCCCCTGGGCAGCGCGACCTCGCGGATCACGTCCTCGGTGATGTCGGTCGGCACCCGCGCGGCCTGCTTGGGCCAGGACACCCAGATGAAGCCGTTCGCCGCCAGATGCGGCAGGATACGCTTGATATCCGCTTCCATGTCCGCCCGATCGGTCACGAAGATATGGGCGGCGTCGATCGGCGGCTCCGGCCAGAGCAGGTGGGTGAGGGCGAGGCGCGAGCGTTCGATCTCGGCGCGGACGCTGGCGGGCATCTCGTCCCACCAGGTACGCATGCCGTCCTTCAGCGACAGCTTCTTCGCCAGCGGCGTCCCCGAATAACCGGACAGCGCCATGGTCCCTCTCCCCGCATTATTACGGTAAAATTATCGCAACGCGAAGAAAGTGCAACAAGAACAAGAACCTGTCAGACAGCAGCGCCGCGGCTCCGAAAATGCTTCGCCGCGACGAGGGCGATCGGGATGCCGACCAGGACGATGTGGCAGAAGAGCTGGGTCGCGACGGAGACCGCCGAAGGGGGAAAGGCGGTGGGCCAGCGCAGCGGCACGACCACGAGATTCATCACCACATAGGTGCCGAGCCCGTAGAGAAAGCCCCAGAGCAGCGGCTTTTCCGACAAAGCGCGAAGCCGCGCCGCGGCGAGGACGAAGACCGTCACCATGACCGCCATCAGCGCGAAGTGGACGGCGAGGCCGAGCGCCGCGCCGGCGCCGCCCCAGCCGGTCGCGTCGGGGAACGGACCGGAGGCGACGGTGCGCAGCATCCCCTCCGGCGCGCGGCCGTTGAGTAGGGCGATGGCCGTCGCCGCGAGGATGTCGAGCGTGCCGGCGATCAGGGTGGCGACGAGGATCGGGCGAAAGATCGAAGCGGGCATGGGCAGTCTCCTTGCCGAGAGAATGGCCCGAGCCCTGGGCTATGCCGCCTTGCTATCACCGCTCATCAGCTTGGGGAAGAAGCCTTCATGCGCCGCGCGCAGATCGGCGAGCGCGACCGCGCTGCCCGCCACCTTGACGGCGTCGCCGCCGGTCGTGCCGACCCTGGCCGCGAAAATGTTCGCCGCCGTGGCCTTTTCGATGACTCCCGCGGGATCGCGCGTCGCGACGAGCATCCGGCTCTGATCTTCGCCGAACAGGATCGCGGCGGGATTGGGCACGCTCGGCAGGGTCGTCTCGACACCCATGCCGCCGGCCAGCGCCATTTCGGCGATGGCGACGAGCGCGCCGCCGTCGGCGATATCGTGGACCGCGTCGACGGCGCCGCTTTCGATCAGTCCGCGAACCAGCTCGCCCAGGCGGCGCTCGACGGCGAGATCGACCGGCGGCGGCGGCCCGTCCTCACGGCCGTGCACCTCGCGCAGCCAGAGCGACTGTCCGACATGGCCGGTCGTATGACCCAGCAGGACCAGCGCCGCGCCTTCGCTCTTGAAGCCGATCCCTACCGCCTTGCGCCAATCCTCCATCAGCCCGACGCCGCCGATCGCCGGCGTGGGGAGGATGGCGCTGCCGCCGCCGGTCGCCTTGCTCTCGTTGTAGAGGCTGACATTGCCCGACACGATCGGGAAATCGAGCGCGCGGCAGGCCTCGCTCATCCCTTCAAGGGCATGGACGATCTGCGCCATGATCTCAGGCCGCTGCGGATTGGCGAAGTTCAGGCAGTTGGTGACGGCGAGGGGCAGGGCACCGACCGCCGAGAGGTTGCGATAGGCCTCGGCGATGGCCTGCTTGCCGCCCTCATAGGGGTCGGCATAGCAATAACGCGGCGTGCAGTCGGTGGTCATGGCGAGCGCCTTGTCGGTGCCGTGGACGCGGACCACGGCCGCGTCGCCGCCCGGCGCCTGGACGGTGTCGCCGCCGACCTTCTGATCATATTGCTCGTAGATCCAGCGACGGCTGGCGATGTCGGGCGAGGCCATCAGCTTGAGCAGGTCCGCGGCGATGTCCGTGCTTTCCGGCGCGTCGCCGAGCGGCGTCACCCGCGCCCAGGCCCGATAGTCCTCGCGCGACAGATAGGGGCGCTCGTAGAGGGGCGCCTCGTCGGCGAGGGGAGCGAGCGGGATGTCGGCGGCGATCTCGCCATTCCACATCAGCACCATATGGCCGGTGTCGGTGACTCGTCCGATCACCGCGAAATCCAGCTCCCACTTGCGGAAGATCGCCTCGGCCTCGGCCTCGCGGCCCGGCTCCAGCACCATCAGCATCCGCTCCTGGCTCTCCGAGAGCATCATCTCATAGGGCGTCATGCCGGTCTCGCGGCAGGGGACCTCGTTCATGTCGAGCTCGATGCCGACCCCGCCCTTGCTCGCCATCTCGACCGAGGAGGAGGTGAGCCCGGCCGCGCCCATGTCCTGGATGGCCACGATCGCGTCCGAGGCCATCAGCTCGAGGCAGGCCTCGATCAGCAATTTCTCGGTGAAGGGATCGCCGACCTGGACGGTGGGACGCTTCTCCTCGCTGTCCTCGGAGAAATCGGCGCTCGCCATGGTCGCGCCGTGAATGCCATCGCGGCCGGTCTTGGAGCCGACATAGACGATCGGATTGCCGACGCCGGACGCGGCCGAATAGAAGATCTTCTCGGTCTCGGCGACGCCCACGGTCATCGCGTTGACGAGGATGTTGCCGTCATAGGCCGGGTGGAAATTGACCTCGCCGCCGACGGTGGGGACGCCGACGCAATTGCCGTAGCCACCGATCCCCGCGACCACGCCGGCGATCAGGTGCCGCATCTTGGGATGGTCCGGCCGCCCGAAGCGCAGCGCGTTGAGGTTCGCCACCGGGCGCGCGCCCATGGTGAAGACGTCGCGCAAGATGCCGCCCACGCCCGTCGCGGCGCCCTGATAGGGCTCGATGTAGCTCGGGTGGTTGTGGCTCTCCATCTTGAAGATGCAGGCCAGAGCGGTGCCGTCCGGCTTCTCGCCGATATCGATCACGCCGGCATTCTCGCCCGGCCCCTGGATCACCCAGGGCGCCTTCGTGGGCAGCTTCTTCAGGTGCACGCGCGAGCTCTTGTAGGAGCAATGCTCCGACCACATGACCGAGAAGATGCCGAGCTCGGTGAGGTTCGGCACGCGGCCCAGCGCGTGCAGGACGCGCTCATATTCCTCGGGGCTGAGGCCGTGCTCCGCAACGACCTCCGGCGTGATCGGAGATTCGGTCATGGCCGGTCCCCTAGCGGGGAGAAACCGGCGCGCCTAGCCTGCTCCGGCCGCGAAGCCGTTCGGCGTCGCGCTCACGCGACCTTGCGGTGCGCCGCGGGCTCCGTCACCAGCGCGCGGGCCGCGTCGAGCGGAACCGGGCGGCCGAGCAGATAGCCCTGCACCTTCTCCATGCCGAGCGCGCGCAGCATCGCCAGCTCCGCCTCCGTCTCGACGCCCTCCGCGATCAGCCGGCTGCCGGTTTCGCGGGCGAACATGGTGAGCGCGGCGGCGAGCGCACGGCGACCCGGATCGTCGCCGATCCCCTCGATCAGCGAGCGGTCCAGCTTGATCAGGTCGGGACGCATCTTCAGGATCTGCTGCAGCCCGCTATGGCCGGCGCCGGCATCGTCCACCGCGACTCTCAGGCCGCGCGCGCGAAGCGGCGCGATCGCCCCCTCCAGCGCCTCGAAATCGTCGATACAATCATGCTCGGTGATCTCCAGCACGATCCGGTCGAGCGGCTGGCCGTCCAGCATTTCGGCGAGCAACGGGCTCAGCACCGTTTCCGACGCGGCATTGACCGAGACGTAGACGTCCCGCGGGAAGGCGGAGAGGTTGGCCAGCGCATGGCGGATGGCCAGCAGCTCCAGCTCGACGCCGCGCCCGATCTCGGCCGCTTCGCCGAACCATTGGTCGGGCGGACGGATGGGCTGAGCGGTGAACCGGGACAGGCTCTCGAAGCCGATCGGCCGGTTCTCCGCAAGGCTCCAGATCGGCTGGTAGACGATGCCAAGCTCGGCGCCGTCGACCACGGCCTGGATCCGCGCTTCCTTCTCCCGGCGCAGGCGCTGGGCCTTGCGTTCGCGGTCGATCTCGAAGGCGGTGATGTCGGCGAAGGCGCGCATCATGCCGAGATCGCGATTGTTGAGCGACTTGTCGGCGAACGGGCCGAGGCAGCAGAACATGCCGTAGATCTCGCCGTCCGACATGCGCAGCGGCACGCTCACATGCGTCCCGATCGGGACCTCGTGAGTGATCGGCAGGGCCATGGCCATGGGCACCTCCGCCGTATCCGCGATCAGCTCGGGCATGCGCCCGGCCAGGATATGGCGACAATAGACGTCGTCGAGCGAGCGGGAATCGCCGGGCTTGATCAGATGCTCGAGCCCGGGCGCGTCGACGTGGCGGAACACGGTGTCGTTGTCGACGAATTCGGAGACATAGGCGACCTGCAGCCCCAGATGGGTGCGGACCGCCTCGATGGCGCGCTGCACGACCCGGTCGCCCGCGGCGGCGGCGCCATTGGGACCGATCACGTCCTGCAGGCGCGTCGCGCCGTCATTCTGCTCGCTCATATGGCTTCAGCCTCCCCTGGTCGGGGACCGCTTTAGGTGGAAGGGATGAAGAAGTGCTTTCGGCGCGTCCGACGATCGGCTCGGGGGCGGCTAGGGCCGCTCGACCAGCGTCCAGGCTTGGCCGGGCGCGCGCTCGATCGGTTGCCGGCACAGCACGCAGCGATTGGTAAGGTGCCCGCCCCGCCGGCGGGTGCGCAGCGGCGTGGGCTGGTGGCCGAGCAGGCCGCAGATCAACTGCATATGGCGGGGTTTCCGGCGGCCGGGCGCGGCCCGGCTTCGGCCCTCGCGTCCGCCGCCGGTTCGGGCTGGCGGGCGTGGCGCGTGGCCCAGATCAGGAAGCGGGCGGTGACGGCGAGCAGGGGGCAATTGTCGCCGCCACGGGCCCGGCCGCCGGAAGGGATGCGTCTCGCCATGTCCGGGAGGCTATGCGGTCCGGCTGGCCGGGCGATGGCGCGTAGATTTGATTTCGGCCATCATAAGGGTTGGGGTTCAAGTCGCGCGCGGCGCCTGCCAGAGGGAGAGGATGCACGTCCTGCTGATCGAGGATGACGCGCGCGTCGCGGCCTATGTCGCCAAGGCGCTGCGCGAGGAAGGCCATCTGGTCGACCATCGCGCGGACGGCCGCGCGGGGCTGCTCCAGGCGTCGAGCGAGCGCTACGATCTGATCATCCTCGACCGGATGCTGCCGCAGGTGGACGGGATGAAGATTCTCCAGACCCTGCGCGCGACCGGCGACCGGACGCCCGTCCTGATCCTCTCCGCGCTCGGGGACACGGACGAGAGGGTGAAGGGGCTGCGCGCGGGCGGCGACGATTACCTGCCCAAGCCTTTCGCCGTCTCCGAGCTGATCGCCCGGGTCGAGGTGCTCGGCCGGCGCGGGCCGGGGCCGGAGGAGGCGGCGCGGATCGCGATCGGCGATTTCACGCTCGATTCCATCGGCCGGGTCGCGACCCGCGGCGGCAAGAGGATCGAGCTCACCAATCGCGAGTTCCGGATCATCGAATATCTGGTCCGCAATGCCGGCCGGGTGGTGACCCGCTCGATGCTGCTCGAGCAGGTCTGGGACTATCATTTCGATCCGCAGACCAACATCATCGACCAGCATGTCAGCCGGCTTCGGCAGAAGCTCGACAAGGGGTTCGACACGCCCTTGATCGAGACGGTGCGCGGCGCCGGCTATTCGATCAGGCGCGGCGCGTGAGGCTGCTGCAGAGCCTCTCCTTCCGGCTCGCTCTGTTCTACGCGGTGCTGTTCACGGTGTCGGTCAGCCTGCTGCTCGGCGTCTATTACTGGTCCGCCATCCACCGGCCGATGGAGGGCGTGCGCGAAGGCCTGCGCCAGGAGAGCGCCCAGCTCGCCGCCCTGTATCGGCAGCGGGGCGCCGACGCGGTGATCGCATCACTGACGCGCCGCGCGGGCGCGACCGGAGGGCGGCCGGCCTACCATGCGCTGATGACCCGGGACGGGCACGTCCTCGCCACCAACCTGCCGAGCTGGCCGGACGGCACCAACACGCCGGCCTGGTCCGATCCGACCGAGCAACGCTGGCTGAGGATCGAGGCGGACATCTATCGCGACGGCGACGAGGACGATCACGAGGCCCTGGTGCTCGACCAGAGGCTGCCCGACGGCGCCCGGCTGATGGTCGGCCGCGACATCAACGATCTCGACGATGTCGAGGAGACGATCCTCGACGCGGCCGTCTGGCTGCCGCCGCTCATCCTTCTGCTCGTCATCGGCGGCGGCGCCCTGATGAGCCGGGCGATCGGCCGGCGGATCGAGGCGGTGAGCGGGGCCGCGCGCCAAGTCATGGCCGGCGACCTTTCGAAGCGGATCGCGGTGCGCGGCACGCGCGACGATTTCGACCGGCTGGGCGAGACCTTGAACCTGATGTTGGGGCGGATCGAGGCGTCGCTCAAGTCAGTGCACCGTGTCTCGGATAGTGTCGTTCACGAGCTGCGGACCCCGCTCGCGCGGCTGCAGGCGACCCTGCGCGAGCTGGAGGCGGATCCGGCGCGCAACGAGGCGATGCTCGGCGATGCGGTGGCGGAGGCGGACCGGCTGCAGACGATCTTCGAGGCGGTGCTGCGCATCTCGCGGATCGAGGCGGCGCGCTATGCCGGCGAGACCTCGGCCGTGGACCTTTCGGCCCTGCTCGCGGACGCCGCCGAATATTATCAGCCGGAGGCGGAGGAACGCGGCCAAATCCTCGCGACCGACGTCGCCGCCGGCCTCTGCATCCGCGGCGACCGCGACCTGCTGTTCCAGGCGGTGCTGAACCTGATCGACAATGCGGTGAAATATGCCCCGCGCGGCGGACGGATCCTGGTCGCGGCCACGGAGCGGGACGGCGAGGTGCTGGTCACGGTCACCGACAACGGCCCCGGGATCGCCCCGGACCTGCGGGAAAAGGTGACGGAGCGCTTCTTCCGCGCCCCCGAAATGGCGGCCGAGCCCGGGCTCGGGCTCGGTCTCGCGCTGGTCTCGGCGGTCGTCGCCTATCACGAGTCCAGGCTGGACTTCGCCGATGCGGGGCCCGGGCTGCGCGTGGAATGGCGCCTTGCCCGGGCCTCGCCCGAGGCCTGAACTAGCCGGCCGGGCCGAGCTGGCCGCGAATGGCGCCGTTCGGATATTCGGTGGTGGCGACGCTCGCATAGAAAGCCGACGGGTTGGACTGGATCTCCTGCGCGAGGTCCGCGCCGATCTCCTTGCAGTCGAAGCTGTCGTCGTCGCGCGGGCGCTCCAGCCTGGCGACCGGCTCGCCGACCTCGCCCTCGCGGCCGCGATAGATCTGGGCGGAGGTCACCTCGGCGATCGAGCGGATCTCGAGGTCGGCGCAAAGCCGGTTGGTGTTGCGGTCCATGATCTCGATCCTAAGGCCGCCCCAGCCGTCGCGGTCGCCGCCGCCCGGCACGTTGCCGCCCGTCAAAGTCGCCCGGAAATCGGTGCCGGCGAGCGCGGTGCCGGTGGTCCCCGCGCCGGCCAGCATGAGCACGCCCCCGAAGGCCGCCAGCACGCGGCGGCCGAGACTGTTCTTCAGCATGGTCATTTCCTTTCCCTGAAACCCGCGCCGGCGGTGGCCGCGGCGCGATCCGGGGGGACAAGGCGGGCAAGGTGCGCTGGTTCCTCTGGCCACGACGAAGCGAGCCGTCCGGCCGTCCGGCGGTTCGCTTCGAGGGCCGGACGCGTTACGATCTGCGGGCAGGCAGGGAGGGCGGCATGGGCCAGGGCCAGGATCGGCCGGCTCAGCCGTTCTTCCGCTTTGGTCGGGCGGCGCGCCTGGCCTGGGCGTCGCGCATCGCGGCGAGGCGGGCCTCGATCGCATCGTCGCGGCGCAGCGCGTCGATCTCCGCCTCCTGGACATCGGCCCGTCCGGCCGCCACGCCGCCGGACGCGGCCATGACCCGGTCGAACGTCTCCTGGGCGCGGTCGACCTTCTCCTGGAGCTTGCGGTCGCGCTGCGCCGCGGCGCTGCCGGGTGCGCCGGCCTGCTCGGCAGCCTCGAAGGCGGTGACCTCGCGCTCCATCTGCGCCTTGCGCTGGGCGAGCGCCGCCGCGCATTCGTCCAGCTTGACGGCCCGCTCGGCGGCTTCGGCCTGCATCCGGTCGAGCCGGGCCAGCTCGGCGTCGAGATCGAGTTGCTTCGAGACCGCCGCGCCGGCGAGATCGTCGCGCTCCCGGCCAAGGGCATAACGCGCCTTCTCGTCCAGCTCCGCGATGCGCGCGCGGACTTTGTCCTGCGCGCGCCGGGCCTCGACGATGCTGTCGGCCGCGGCCTGCTGTTCGGCGCGGACCTCGTCGGCGGCGCGGGCAACCTGCCGAATCGTCTCGCGCAGCAGGCTGGCGCCGCTGGCGCGCTCGAGCGCCGCCACCGCGTCCTCGACGCTCGCCGCCAGCACCCTCTGCACGCGGGCGAAAATGGATTCCGGCACTGTGCGCTCTCCCGTCGGTATTTGCTCCGGCAAAAGATTAGGGGGCGGGAGGTTAAAGTCGAGTCAAGGCGACGGCCTCGTCATGACTCCATTTGCGCCCGGCGCTGGATGGGGATACGCAATTCTTCATTAGGAAGACGCGTTCATTGTGACTGCCGACACCGTCCAGGGAGGACCGCGTGATCGTAGCGCATATTGTGGTCGACGGGGCCCCGGACCCCGAGGACAACACGGTCTGGGGACAATATAGTTTCGTCGCCTTGCCGCGGCCCGGCGAGCGGATCGAGGTGCCGCATGACGGCTTCATGGAGCGCCTCAGGATCGAATCCATCCAGCACCGCCCGGCGCCGCATCCGCTTCCGCAGGACCAGACCCTGCTGCGGACCGAGGCGCAGGCCTTCGTCTATGCGCGCTGGGAAGCCTGACCCACGGCGCACCGTTCCAGTCACGCAGAAATGAAAAGGCCGGCCCAGGGGGTCTGGACCGGCCTTTTCGAATGAGCGCGGTGCCGGTCAGGCGCGGCAGGACTGTCCGTTGATGGTGACGTTGTTGCCGTTGCCGCTGAGGGTCGCGCCCTCGCCCTCGAACGGGCCGGTCGGCGAGGTGCCGGTCAGCATCTTCGGCGTGGCGTTGCGGTCGCCCTGGCGGAGCGCGGCGCGGTTGTCGCTGTAGAATTCGACGTAGAAGAGCGCGTTGCTCGGATAGGAGCAGCGATAGGTCTTGCTCGCCGTGATCGACGGCGGCAGCTCCGAGGCGTTCAGCGTCGTGGTCGGCGCATTGCTGTCCGCTTCGACGGTGTTGATTTCCACCGGGTCGCTGTTGCAACCCGCGAGTGCGAGGAGAGCCGCGCTGGCCGCAGCGGCGAGGTAAGGTGTGTTGCGCATACCATAATCCTTCGCGGGTGCAGCAAATGGCGTCAAGATTGAAAATTGTGCCAGCCCATTCATTTCGGGCCGGTGGAATTCGATCAAACGTGGCCAAGGTTCGACAAACGCCGGGCTTTGGGTTAATTTGCGCGCAGTGGACAGTGCGAGGCAAAAGGCTGGCATACAGCGGGTGCGGATCGGCTTGACCGGTCTCGCCTCGGTCTTCCTCGCCGTGCTGCTCGCCGCCGTCTTCACCGGACGGACGCACGAGGAAGCGCCGATCGGCCCCAATACGGTCACCCCGAGCGGCCCCGGCGCGGCCACCCAGCCCATCCCGCCGGCCCAGTCGCCGCCCGAGGAGCCGCTGGCGACGCTCGGCCTGACCCCGTCCAATCCCGACTCGAACGGCGCCGCGGCGCCCGCGCCGAACGCTCCGCCCGCCGGCCGGCGCTGACATGCGCCGCAAGCAAATAAAATTCACCTACTTATCCACAGGAGGCTCGCCGCCCTGAACAGAGGGGCGCGGGCGCAACAAACCAAGAACATCCCTTCTGGTGTCCGCAAAACCCACGAAATCCCATTAAATCCCTTTTAATCCCATGCCTGCTTTGTTATCCACGGCATTGGATTTTTAAGGGGCGTATCCTGTTGGGCCGCGCTTGCGACGCGCGCCGCATCGCAAGGACCCATGAACAGGGGAGCCTCGGTCTGTGGAGCGGACTGAGGGCGTGGAATCGGAGATTTTCCAGGGCAATGCGCTGAGCGCGGTGGACGGCAAATCCCGCCTGTCCATCCCCGCGTTCATTCGCAATGCGCTGATCCCGGCCGAGCCGCGCGGCATCTATCTGGGCGTGCACGGCCGCTCGCCCTGCCTCACCGTCTATGGCGAGACCTATTCCGCCTTCCTCGTCGCCGAGCAGGAGCGCCTGCGCCTGAAGGGCGAGGACAATGGCGCCGACCCCGATCTGTTCGAGGATCTGGACCGCGGCCTCTGGGGCATGGGCGAGAAGGTGAATTGCGACGCCGGCGGGCGCATCGTGCTCGGTGGCCTGCTGCGCGAGGAGGGCCGGATCGAGGACATGGCCCTGTTCGTCGGCCGCGGCCGCTATGCCGAGATCTGGAACCCGAAGGTCGCGGTCGAGATCGGCGGCGAGCGCCTGCAGAAGATCGCCTCCTTCTATCTCCGGCAGAAGGGAGCCAAGGCATGACCGCTCCCGCCGCCGCGCCCCACATCCCCGTCCTGCTCGACGAGGTCGTCGCCGCGCTCGCCCCCGCCCCGGGCGAAACGCATGTCGACGGCACGTTCGGCGCGGGCGGCTACACCAAGGCGATTCTCTCAAAGGGAGTGGCCCGCGTCTTCGCTTTCGATCGCGATCCCGAGGCGATCCAGTGTGGCGAAACGCTGGCCGCTTCGAGCGGGGGGCGCCTGACGCTTGTTCCGGAGCGTTTTTCCCGGATGCGTCAGGCGCTTGCCGCCCGCGGCGTCGATCGGGTGGACGGCGTCACGCTCGACATCGGCGTCTCCTCCATGCAGCTCGACCAGCCGGAGCGCGGCTTCTCCTTCCAGGGCGACGGCCCCGTCGACATGCGCATGTCGAAGGAGGGGGTGAGCGCCGCCGACTTCCTCAATCAGGCGGACGAGGACGAGATCGCGGACGTGCTCTTCCATTATGGCGAGGAGCCGAAATCGCGCCGGGTCGCCCGGGCGATCGTCGCCGCGCGGCCGATCGAGCGGACCGGCCAGCTCGCGGACGTCGTCCGCAAGGCGCTCGGTCATCATCCCGGCATGAAGAAGGACCCGGCGACGCGGACCTTCCAGGCCATCCGCATTCACGTGAACGAGGAGCTCAGGGAGCTCGAGGGCGGGCTGGCGGCCGCCGAGCGGGTGCTCCCGCCCGGCGGTCGCCTAGCCGTCGTCACCTTTCACAGCCTCGAGGACCGGATCGTGAAGCGCTTCCTGAAGAGCCGGAGCGGCGGGACGCCTGCGGGCTCGCGCCATCGCCCGGCCGCCAACGAAGCCGGCCCGGCGCCGACGTTCGAGGCGGTCGGCAAGGCCGTCCGCCCCGGCACGGCGGAGCTCGCGGCCAATCCCAGGGCCCGGTCCGCGACGCTCAGGGCCGCGCGGCGCACCGCCGCGCCCGCCTGGGACCATGATGTTGAAGAAGGAGCCGTGCGATGATCGCCAGGGGTTTCAGGCCGGTCGTCTGGGTGTTCATGATCGGCGCCGCCGTGCTCGGTTGCTACATGCTCAACCTGCGTGTCGCCGCGGAGCGGGCCGAGCTCGCCAAGCTCGACCGGCGGATCATCAGCACCCAGCAGAGCATCCGCACCCTGCAGACCGAGGTCGGCACGCGCAGCCGCATCCCGCAGCTCGAGGAATGGAACAATGACGTGCTCGCGCTCGCCGCGCCGGCGTCGGGCCAGTATCTCCAGCAGAATGTGAGCCTTGCCCGCTTCGACGCGCGCCAGCCGCAGGTTTCCGACCAGGCGGAGGTCCGCATGGCCTCGGCCGAGACCGGAGAGGCCGCGCGGTCCGGCGAGGCGCCGTCCGCCACGCCCGCGCCGCAGCGCGCCGTCGCCGCGCCCTCCGCGGCGGCCCGGCCCGAGGTCCGCCGCGCCAGCCTGTCCATTCCCGCCGCCACGCCCGCGCCGCGGCCGCGCGACGCGGGCGCGCCGGCCCGCCGCGAGCCCGAGCGGGTGATCCGCGCCGCCGCCCGCGACGAGGTCCGCCCCGGCCCGCGCGAGGAGCGCGTCCGGACCGCGTCGCGCGACGAGCGGGCCCGTCCCGTCGCCCGCGAGGAGCGTCGCCCCGCGCCCGTCCGCACCGCGGCGCGCACCGAAACGCGCCCGGGGCCGGCCCGCCCCGCCGCCCGCGACGAGCGCCGCCCGGTCTCGGCCCGGCCGACCACCCGCGCCGCCGCCGCGCCCGTCCGGGCGCCCGCCGGCCGCGTTCTCGCCAACCAGCGGCCGGCGCGCGAGCTGCGCAAGGACGAGCGGCCCCAGCGCCGCGGGAGCAATCGCGACTGATGGCAACGCTCGCTGCGGAGGTCAGACGCTCACGCGCGCCGGTCGAGCAGCCGCAGCAGGGGCTCGCCCTGACCTATCACCGGCTGATGCTGGTGATGCTTCTCTTCGTCGGCGTCACCCTGGTGATCGTCGGCCGGCTGGCGATATTGCAGGTCACCACCGACCGCACCGCGCGCACCGCCGTCGTCGATCCGCTGCTGCCCGCGCGCGGCGACATCGTCGACCGCAACGGCGTGCCGCTGGCGCGCACCATCGACGCCTGGGCGATCGCCGCCCGGCCGCGCGACATTATCGGCGACCGCGCCGAGCTGGCCCGCCAGCTCGCGCGGCTCATGCCGGAGCGGACGCCGCAGCAATATTTCGCCCTGCTCAGCGACCGCCGGCGGACCTTCGTCTATCTCGCCCGCCCGGCCGGCCCCGAACTGGTGCAGGCGGTGAACGCGCTCGGCGAGCCGGGCCTCGTCTTCAACCGCGAGCCCGAGCGCATGTATCCGCAGACCGCGCTCGCCGGCCATGTCATCGGCTGGACCGCCGACGGCCGCGGCGGCATCGCCGGCATGGAGCGCGTGCTCGAGCGGCAGCTGGTCGATCCGGCGCAACGCGGCCGCCCGGTCGCCCTCTCGCTCGACACCCGCGTCCAGGCGGTGCTGGAATCGGAGCTGTCCCAGGGCGTGACCACGATGATGGCCGAGGGCGGCACCGGCATCGTGCTCGACGTCGACACGGGCGAGGTGGTGGCGATGGCCTCCGCGCCGATCATCAACCCCAATGACGCGAGCCGCTTCAACATCCACGCCCAGACCAACCGGGCGACGGCGGCCGTCTACGAGCTGGGCTCGGCCTTCAAGCCGATCACCGTCGCGGCGGCGATGGAGGCGGGGGTGATCCGCTCCATGAACCAGCGCTACGACGTCTCGGCGCCGATCGCGATCGGCCGCTTCCGAATCCGCGACGACCATCCGATGGGCCGTTCGATCAATATCCCCGAACTGATGGTCTATTCCTCGAACATCGCCACCTCCAAGGTCGCCGAGGAAATGGGCGTCGCGCGCATGCAGGCGGCGTTCCGGGCGCTCGGCTTCGATCAGGCGCCGCCGATCGAGATCGAACGCGCCCGCCCGCTCTGGCCGCGCGACTGGGGCCGGGCGACCTTGATGAACACCGGCTTCGGCCACGGCATCGCGGTGACGCCGCTGCATCTCGCGCTCGCCTACGCCGCCCTGGTCAATGGCGGCACCTACCGGCCCGCGACGCTGCTCAGGGTGGAGCCCGGCCGCGCCGTGCCCGGCCGGCGGCTCTATTCCGAGCAGACCAGCTACCGCATCCGCCAGCTGCTCCGCCTCGTCGTGCAGCGCGGCACCGGCCGCAATGCCGAGGCGCCGGGCTTCCGCGTCGGCGGCAAGACCGGCACGGCCGAGACGGTCTCGCGGACCGGCGGCTATAACCGTCATTTGAACGTGTCCACCTTCGCGGCGGCTTTCCCGATGGATGCGCCGCGTTATGTGGTGCTCGTCATGATCGATTCGGCGCGGCCCACCGCCGCCACTTCCGGCCAGACCACCGCCGCCTGGACCGCAGCGCCCATCGTGTCGCGCGTGATCGCGCGCACCGGCCCGCTGCTCGGCATCATCCCCGACACCAACCGGGACATTCCGACCGGCGACCTGATGCCGCCGGCACGCGATGAAGCTGCGGGGCACTGATGAACCTGGGCGCCCTGACCGGCAGCGGCGAAACGGCAGCGGTCACCGGCTTCGCGATCGACCATAGGAAGGTCGCGCCCGGCACGGTGTTCGGCGCCTTCAGGGGCGCGCGTTTCAACGGCGAGGATTATATCGCCGCCGCCGTCTCGCACGGCGCGGTCGCGATCGTCTCGAGCCCGGAGGCGCGGGTCGAGGGCGCCGTCCATATCGCCGACCCCGAGCCGCGCCGCGCCTTCGCCCGGCTGGCGGCGAAATTCTTCGCGCCCTTCCCGGAGACTTTGGTCGCGGTCACCGGCACCAACGGCAAGACCTCGAACGTCGAGCTGGTCCGCCAGCTCTGGCGGATGGCCGGCCAGCCTTCGGCCAGCATCGGCACGCTCGGCGTCACGACCTCGGACGAGCAGGTCACCACCGGCCTGACCACGCCGGACATCGTCACCTTCCTCTCCAACCTGGCCGGGCTGGAACGGATGGGCATCCAGCATGTCGCCTTCGAGGCCTCCAGCCACGGCCTCTCCCAATATCGCAGCGAAGGCCCGAAGCTGAAGGCGGCGGCCTTCACCAACTTCACCCGCGACCATCTCGACTATCATCTCACCATGGAGGCCTATTTCGAGGCCAAGATGCGGCTGTTCGAGGATGTGCTCGAGCCCGGCGCGACGGCGGTAATCTGGGCCGACGATCCCAAGTCGGCCGAGGTCGCCGCCCGCTGCGCGGCGCGCGGCCTGGAGGTGATCACGGTCGGCGAGAAAGGCGATACGCTGCGGCTCGTCTCGCGCGAGCCCACCCAATTGGGGCAGAAGCTCGTCATCGAGGCCGAGGGCAAGACGCACCACGTCACCCTCGCTTTGATCGGCGCGTACCAGGCCCATAATGCGCTGACCGCGGCGGGGCTGGTGCTCGCCACCGGCGGCGCGCTGAAGCCGACGCTCGCCAATCTCGCCCGGGTCCACCCGGTGCGCGGGCGGCTGGAGCGGGCGGTGATCACCCGCGCCGGCGCCCCGGTCTATGTCGATTATGCCCATACCGCCGACGCGATCGAGTCCGCGATCCAGGCGCTTCGGCCCCACACAAAGGGCCGGCTGATCATCGTCTTCGGCGCCGGCGGCGACCGCGACGAGGGCAAGCGCCCGGAAATGGGCGCGGCGGCGGTGCGGCTGGCCGACCGGGCGATCGTCACCGACGACAACCCGCGCAGCGAGGATCCGGCCCGGATCCGCGCCGCGATCATGGCCGCCGCCCCGGGCGCGACCGAGGTGGCCGGCCGGCGCGAGGCGATCCGGCTGGCGATCGGCGAGGCCGGGCCGGGCGACATCGTCCTGCTCGCCGGCAAGGGCCATGAGCAGGGCCAGATCGTGGGAGACCGGGTGCTCCCCTTCGACGATGTGAGCGTGGCGCGGGAGGAAGCGGCGTGAGTCCCCTTTGGACAGCGAATGAAATCGCCGAGGCGACCGGCGGCACCGTGCAGGGCGAATTCGACGTCGCCGGCGCGACCTTCGACAGCCGCGAGGTCGGCCCGGGCGACCTGTTCATCGCGATGAAGGGCGAGGCCACGGACGGGCATCGTTTCCTCGACCAGGCCTTCGCCGCGGGCGCGAGCGGGGCCCTGGTCAGCGAGGCGATCGCGCAGCCGCACGTCCATGTGCCGGACGTCAATGTGGCGCTCAACAATCTCGCCTGGGCGTCGCGCGACCGCTGCCAGGGCAAGGTGATCGGAGTCACCGGCTCGGTCGGCAAGACCGGCACCAAGGAGGCGCTCTGGGCGGCGCTCGACCGCTCGGCGCCGGGCCGCGCGCACCGCTCGGTGAAGAGCTACAACAACCATACCGGCGTGCCGCTCAGCCTCGCGCGGATGCCGCGCGCGACGAAATATGGCGTGTTCGAAATGGGCATGAACCATGCCGGCGAGCTCGCGGCCCTGACCCGGATCGTCCGCCCGCACGTCGCCATCGTCACCACCATCGCCCCGGCCCATCGGGAATTCTTCCCCGACGACGAGGCGATCGCCGACGCGAAGGGCGAGATCTTCCAGGGGCTGGAGCCCGGCGGCACCGCGATCATCCCCTGGGACAGCCCGCACCGCGACCGGCTGATCGCCGCCGCCCGGCCCTGCGCGGCGAACATCGTCACCTTCGGCCACGGCGAGGGCGCGGACGTACGCGCCAGCTATGTGGTGCGCGGGCCGAAGGGCGGCTCGCTGATCACCGCCCAGCTGCCGAGCGCGACGCTCAGCTTCACGCTCGCCCCGCCGGGCGAGCATTGGGTCGCCAATGCGCTGGCCGTGCTGGCCGCGGTCGAGGCGGTGGGGGGCGATCTCGCCGCCGCCGGCCTCGCGCTCGCCGATCTGGGCGGGCTGAAGGGCAGGGGCGAACGCCACCTCGTCCCGGTCGCGGGCGGCGCGGCCCTGCTGATCGACGAAAGCTACAACGCCAATCCGGCCTCGATGGCGGCCACTATCAAGGTGCTCGGCGACGAGAAGATCGAGGGCCGGCGCATCGCCATCCTCGGTTCGATGCGCGAGCTCGGCCCGGACAGCGACGATTTCCACCGCGCGCTCGCCGCGCGGCTGGAGGCGGCCGGGGTCGATTATGCGATCCTGGTCGGCCGGGAGATGGAAGCGCTTGCGAAAGCGCTTGGCGACCAGGTGAAAATGGCGCATGTGCCCGACGCGGCGTCCGCCCTGCCGCTCGCCCGCGCGGCGATCGGACCGGGCGATGCCCTGCTCGTCAAGGGATCGAACGCAATTGGGCTCGCCGCGCTCGTCGAAGCGCTGGCGGCTGGGACGGACTGATGTTTCTCTGGATCGCGGAACAGCTCGGCTATCCGGGCATCTTCAACCTCTTCCGGTACATCACCTTCCGTGCCGGCGCCGCGACCTTCACCGCGCTCGTGCTCGGCCTGCTGATCGGTCCGAAGTTCATCGGCTGGCTGCGGGTCCGCCAGGGCAAGGGGCAGCCGATCCGCGAGGACGGCCCGCTCTCCCATCTGTCCAAGCGCGGCACCCCCACCATGGGCGGGCTGATGATCCTCACCTCGATCACCGTGTCGATGCTGCTCTGGATGGACTTCTCGAACCGCTATCTGTGGGCGTGCATGTTCATCACGGTCGGCTTCGGGCTGATCGGCTTCCTCGACGATTACGACAAGGTGAAGAAGCGCCACCATGCGGGCGTCTCCGGCAAGGTGCGCCTGCTCGCCGAGTTCATCGTCGCGGGGATCGGCTGCTGGATCATCGGCTATGGCGCGGGGACCGAGCTCTACATCCCCTTCTACAACGGCCCGGTGATCGATCTCGGGCCCTTCTACATCCTCTTCGCCGCCTTCGTTGTGGTCGCGTTCGGCAATGCGGTGAACCTGACCGACGGGCTGGACGGGCTCGCGACCATGCCGGTGATCATCGCCAGCCTGGCCTTCATCGTCATCTCCTACCTGGTCGGGAACAAGATCTTCTCGGCCTATCTGGGCATCCCCTTCGTGCTCGGCGCGGGCGATCTCACCGTGCTCTGCTCGGCGATCGTGGGCGCGGGCCTCGCCTTCCTCTGGTTCAATGCGCCGCCAGCGGCGGTCTTCATGGGCGATACCGGGAGCCTCGCCCTGGGCGGCGCGCTCGGCGCGATCGCCGTCTCCACCCAGCACGAGATCGTGCTCGGCATCATCGGCGGCCTGTTCGTCGCCGAGGCGATGAGCGTGATCATCCAGGTTTTGGTCTACAAGCGCACGGGCAAGCGCGTCTTCCGGATGGCGCCGATCCACCATCATTTCGAGCAGAAGGGCTGGTCCGAGCCCACCGTCGTGATCCGCTTCTGGATCGTCGCCTTCGTGCTGGCTTTGGCCGGCCTATCCACGCTGAAGCTGCGGTGATCGTCTCCGAGGCCTTTCGCGGCAAACGCTATGCGGTGCTCGGGCTGGCGCGGTCGGGCGCGGCGACCGTGCGCGCATTGGTCGCGAGCGGGGCCGAGGTGACGGCGTGGGATTCGAAGGAAGAGGCGCGGAGGCGATTCGCCCCTCCCCTTCAGGGGAGGGGTT
>Ga0335075_10001095_pt1 | contig 45512 bp, 34 predicted proteins | sample Lox_Sample_24_FD_206723 | JGI IMG/M metagenome (GOLD analysis project Ga0335075, IMG submission 206723) | Soil microbial communities from Loxahatchee National Wildlife Refuge, Florida, United States - Lox_Sample_2.4 | ecosystem: Environmental > Terrestrial > Soil > Wetlands | place: USA... | reverse complement strand
AGGCAGCACGGCGACAGGAAGGTCACCGCGCCGGCCGCGGCCGCCACCGGCAGTGCCAGGATCAGCGGGCCGGAGGTAACCAGCTGGGCCGCTCCGCTCATGTGATCACTATGCCATGCAGGCCCGGCCAGGTCGAAGCCCGCCTACTACATCAGGTAGTGGAAGAGCCCTCAGAAGAGCCCCTGGAAGAACCGCCGGAAGGCAAGACGAAGACCATGGCCACGTAGCAGGCAAGCGCGACCGCGAAGGCCAGGGACATGCCGAGCGAGGCGCCGCTCGCGCCGCTGCCGGTGAACCCGAGCCCGGCGCCCCCGGCCGCCACGATCGCAACAAGCCCGACGGCCGACAGCCAGACAGAAAGCGCGTGCCGGGCGCCGACGGCCCGCACCACCTGGACCGCCGCGGCGAGGAACAGCAGGATGCCCAGGATCACGTGCAGCGCCAGATCCGGGCTTGAGAACAGGCCGATGGACTTCTTCGAGGTCGGCGCGGTCCCGTACAGGTTGTAGATGATGCCCAGGATGAACTCGAGGATCAGCATGCTCACCAGGCCGAGGCTGGACATCCGCAGCCGCGTTAGCCTACTGGCTCGCGCCTGCTCGCTGCCCACCTTGGTGGCCGAACCTGCGTGCGACATTCGCGCCTCCCAGTCTGAGAGCGTAGTCCGAGCCGATATGGTTGGCGACGTGAGGTCCGTGCTCACCCGTCCGCAGTCGCGGCTCGGGGACCACAAAACGTCCGGCCGCCAGCTTGCGCTGCTGCTGGCCGGTTTTGTCGTTTTCGCCGTGGCTCTGGGCGGCTACGTGGCCTACATGGTCATCCACCCGAAGAGCTGGACCATGGACCCGGTGGACCTGTCGGTGTACCGGTCAGGCGGGCTCATCGTCCGGCACATCCGGCCGTACTTCGACCCCCACCTGGCGTCGCCGCTTTACGACTGGGTGGGCTTCGGCAAGCTGCACCTGCCCTTTACCTACCCCCCGATCGCGGCCATCGCGTTCGCGCTGGTGTCGTTCGTCCCTTACCAGCTGTCGCTGAAGCTGACCGTGGCGGTGGACCTGATCGCGCTGCTGGCCGCGGTGTGGTTCACCCTCGGCGGGCTCGGCTACCGGCGGATCACGGTCCGGGCGGGCGCGACGCTGCTCGGCGCGGGGGCGGTGCTTTGGACCGAACCAGTGCTGCGGACGATCTACCTCGGCCAGGTCAACCTGGTCCTGCTGGCCCTGATCATGTGGGACCTTTGCCAGCCTGACACGGGCAAGAGCCGCTGGTGGAAGGGCTTCGGCACGGGCATCGCGGCCGGCATCAAGCTGACCCCGCTGATCTTCATCCCGTACCTGATCCTGGCCAGGAAGTTCCGCCAGGCGGCGATGGCGTGCGCCGGGTTCGCGTTCACCGTGCTGCTCGGATTCGTGATCCTGCCCCGCGACTCCACCAAGTGGTGGTTCGACGGCCTGTTCGCGCAGGCCAAGCGGACCGGGTTCGCCGGCTGGGCGGGCAACCAGTCGCTCAACGGCCTCATCACCCGGCTGGCCGGCAGCATCGACGGCGGCCGTACGGCCTGGATCGCCGCGGACGTGCTGGTCGTCGCGGCCGGCGTGGTCGTCGCGGGGCTGCTTGACCGCAAGGGCTACGCCATGCTCGGCCTGCTCACGGCCGCGCTCACCGGGCTGCTTGTCTCGCCCATCAGCTGGGATCACCACTGGGTGTGGATCGTGCCAGGCGCGGTGGTGGCCGGGCACTACGCGGTGCAGGCGTGGCGGCGAGGGGCACCCAAAGCCGCCTGGGCGATCGGGCTGCTGGCCGTGGCCATCGTGGCCTGGTTCGGCGCGTGGCCGACAAGCTTGTTCCACGTGAACCCGCCCAACCTCGGCACCGACTCGCTCGGCCTGGTCTGGATCCCGAAGAACACGAACCCGGCCTGGTACCAGTGGTACGGAGACCAGCGCTGGTTCCCCGAGTACCACTGGCACGGGTTGGCCCTCATCACCGGCAACGCCTACATCCTGGCCGGGCTGGCCCTCTTCGGGCTGCTGCTAGCGACGTCGTTGCTCGTACCGGCCGTACGGACCGCTGACGTAGGCGGCGAGCTGGAAAATCTTCTAGATACAGAACGGTCCGTGGCGAACCCTCACGGGCCACCCCCGAGCTAACCCGCGGAACCGTGATGTGTACTGCGTCTTCGGCCTAGAATCCCGTTAGGGTACGGTACAGGCGAGGTTACCATGGCTCAGGACTCGGCTCCCCGGACGATCAAGGTCGGCTACGAGGGGTTCTCCCCGCCACCCGTGCCGCCGGGGATGTACTTCGACCGCGAGTCCTGGATGATCCTGCCGCAGGGCGTCCGGCCCGCGGGCAAGGGCCGGGTGGCCGCATCCTATGCCCTGGCCGTCGGCCTGTTCGTGGTCACGCTCGCGGTGGGGTACCTGGTCTGGGGGATGGTGCTGTGGGGCCGGGGACAGACCCCCTCGCAGCGGATGCTTGACCTGCGCTGCTGGCTGCCCCAGGACAGCCGCGTGGCCGGCCGGAAGAACATGGCGGTCCGCCAGATTGCGAGCCTGCTCAACGGCGAATTGCTCATCGGCCCGATCATCTGGCTGGCGAGCGGGAGCCTGAACTCGGTGGGCGATCTCTTGGCCGGTACCGCCGTCGTGCACGACCCGGGCCACGTCCTGCCCGACCGGGTCTTCCCTTCCGCTGACTGACCGTGCCGCAGCGGTGAGAAACGGCGCGCTGAACGGTCTATAGGTATAGGCGGCTGGCGGCCGCGGGAGGACAGGTGACAGCGCGGCGGGACCCGGCGTCGGCGCCTTCGGGCGCGCTGGCGCTCCTAGCTGGGGCGATCGGCTACGCGCTGGGCGCGTGCGCACGGGTCACGCCCGGCGAAATGGCCCTGCCCACGCCGTGCTCGGAATGGGACCTGCGGGCTCTGCTCGCCCACCTGGCTACGTCGATGGCCGACCTGGAATCGGGCTTGCGGACCGGATCCCTCGACTTGGACCCCGCGGACCCGGCGGCCACCGCGGAAGCCGTGGCTCCCGGGCGGCCCCCGGCCCCGGGATTCCTCGGGGACGGTGCGCCCGGCGGCCCGGTCGAGGTGCTGCGCGACCAGGCCGCGAACCTGCTGTGCGCCTGCTATGACCACCACGATGCCGGACGCCCGGTGCGCGTGGGCGGCCTGCCCCTGCCGGCCTTCATCGTGACCTGCACCGGGGCCGTGGAGATCGCGGTACATGGCTGGGACGTGGCGGCGGCCCGCGGTCGCCGCGAGGACATCCCGCCCGGACTCGCGACCCGGATGCTGGGAATCTGCCCGCTGCTCGTCGAGTCCCGCGCGGGCCTTTTCGCCCCGCCCGTCGAGGTGCCACCGCAGGCCAGCCCGGGGGACCGACTGGTCGCCTACCTCGGCCGCAAGCCCGCTGAACCCCGCTGAACCCCCCGCTGCATCGAACACGTCGCGTCTCGGCCGACCCCGCCGCGCCGGAACACCCGGGCGTGACCTAGTGTTGTTACTGGCGAGTAGCATTCTCATTCTTCACATATGGGAGGGTGACGTGCCCCGTACCGCACGCGATGTCGTCTTCGTGGACGGCGTCCGCACCCCGTTCGGGAAGGCCGGCCCGAACGGCCTGTACGCCGAGACGAGGGCCGACGACATGGTCGTCAGCGTGATCCGCGAACTGCTGCGGCGGAACCCCGCGCTGCCGCCTGACCGGATCGGCGACGTGGCCATCGCCGCCACGACCCAGACCGGCGATCAGGGGCTGACCCTGGGTCGCAGCGCCGCGGTGCTGGCCGGGCTGCCGAAGTCCGTGCCCGGGTACGCCATCGACCGGATGTGCGCGGGCGCGATGACCGCAATGACCGCCGCCGCGGGGTCGATCGCCTTCGGCGCGACCGATACCGCGATCGCCGGCGGAGTGGAGCACATGGGCCATCATCCGATGGGCTCCGGCGTCGACCCGAACCCCCGGTTCATCTCCGAGCGCCTGGTCGACCCGTCGGCGCTGGTGATGGGCTCGACCGCCGAGAACCTACACGACCGGTTCGGCGAGATCACCCGCGGTCGCGCCGACGCCTACGCGCTTGGCAGTCAGCGCAAGGTCGCCGCTGCCTACGCCGCGGGCAAGATCCAGCCCGACCTGGTGCCGGTCGCGATCCGCAGCGCGGAACTCGGTTGGGGCCTGGCCACCGCGGACGAGCCGCCTCGCCCCGGCACCACGCAGGAGGCGCTGGCCGGGCTGAAAACGCCGTTCCGGCCACACGGCCGGGTCACCGCAGGGAATTCCGCCGGGCTGAACGACGGCGCGACCGGTTGCATCATCGCGGCCGAGGACATGGCCGCCGACCTGGGCTTGAGCGCCAAGATGCGGCTTGTCGACTTCAGCTACGCCGGCGTCGACCCTGAGGTGATGGGAATCGGGCCGGTGCCCGCCACCGAGACCGTGCTTGCCCGCAACGACCTGACCATCGACGACATCGGGCTGATCGAGATCAACGAAGCGTTCGCGGTGCAGGTCCTCGCGTTCCTCGACCACTTCAAGATCGCCGATGACGACCCCCGGGTGAACCCCTGGGGCGGCGGGATCGCGCTCGGGCACCCGCTGGCGTGCTCCGGAGTTCGGCTGATGATACAGCTCGCCCGCCAGTTCGCCGAGCAGCCGCGCGTCCGCTACGGCCTGACCACTATGTGCGTGGGGCTGGGCATGGGCGGCACCGTCCTGTGGGAGAACCTCAATGCCTGATCTTGACATGCTCGACGAGTCGGTCATCACCTCCCTGTTCCCTGAGGAGGTCCTCACCCGGGCCCTGGTCCGTGACGTGCGGCTGCCGGACGGGGCCGGGACCATGGCTCTTATCACCCTCGACAACGGGCTCGACCACACCAGGCCGAACACCTTCGGCCCGGCGGGCCTGCTCGCGCTGCGCGGGGCGCTTGATCAGGTGGCCGGGCGGAATGACATCGCCGCGGTCGGCGTGACCGGTAAGCCGTTCATTTTCGCGGCCGGCGCGGACCTCGGCATCGCCGCGCTGATCAGGTCACGGGACGAGGCGCTGGCGGTGGGCCGGCTGGGGCACGAAGTCTTCCGGCGGTTCGGCGAGCTGAGCGTGCCATCGTTCGCGTTCGTGAACGGCGCGGCGCTCGGCGGCGGCCTGGAACTCGCGCTGCACTGCTCGTACCGGACCATCTCGTCGGGCGTCACCGCGGTGGCATTCCCCGAGTGCTTCCTCGGCCTCCTTCCCGGCTGGGGCGGCACCTACCTGCTACCGCGGCTGATCGGCCCGGCTGGCGCGCTCAAGGTCATCGTGCAGAACCCGCTCAGCCAGAACCGCATGCTGAGCGGCACCGAGGCCGCCGCTGCGGGCATGGCCGACGCGGTGTTCGAGCCCGCCGACTTCCTGGCCGAGTCGCTGCGCTGGGCGGCAAGGGTGATCAACGGATCGGTCACCGTGCCCCGGGCCGTCCCAGAGGAGGACTGGGACGCCGCGGTCGCCTCGGCCCGGTTCTTCGCCGACGGGAAGCTGCACGGCGCGGCGCCCGCTGCGTATCGGGCCATCGACATGGTGGCGGCGGCCCGGGGCCGCGGGCGAGACGAGGGGTTCGCCGCCGAGGACGAGGCGCTCGCGGACCTGTTGCTCAGCGACGAGCTGCAGGCCGGGCTTTACGCGTTCGACCTGACCCAGAAGCGGGCCCGTCACGCCGCGGGCGCGCCCGATCCGGCTCTGGCCCGGCCGGTCACCAAGGTCGGCGTGGTCGGCGCGGGCCTGATGGCCGCGCAGATCGCGCTGCTGTTCGCGCGGCGGCTTGAGGTGCCTGTGGTGCTGACCGACCTGGATCAGGCGCGGCTGGATGCCGGGGTCGGCCACGTGCAGGGCGAGATCGCCAAGCTGGCCAGCCGCGGCCGGATCAGCGCCGATGCGGCCGCGAGGCTGACCGGGCTGGTGAGCGGGTCGCTGACCAAGGACGCGTTCGCAGACGCCGATTTCGTGATCGAGGCGGTGTTCGAGGAGGTCGACGTCAAGCGGCGCGTGTTCGCCGAGGTCGAGGCGGTGGTCCGGCCCGACTGCGTGCTGGCCACCAACACCTCCTCGCTGTCGGTGACCGACATGGCCGCCGGGCTGGCTCATCCTTCGCGCGTGGTGGGCTTCCACTTCTTCAACCCTGTGGCCATGATGCCGCTGGTCGAGGTGGTGCGCGCCGCTGCCACCGACGAGGGCACGCTAGCCACCGCGTTCGCGGCGGGCAAGGCGCTGAAGAAGAATTGCGTGCTGGTCAAGGACTCGCCGGCGTTCGTGGTCAACCGCCTGCTGACCAGGTTCCTGGGCGAGATCATCGCCGCCGTGGACGAGGGAACCCAGTTCGGTGTCGCCGAACACGCCCCAGACCCGCTCGGCCTGCCGGTCCCCCCGTTCCTGCTGCTCCAGATGGTCGGCCCCGCGGTCGCGCTGCACGTTGCGGAGACCATGCACCAGGCCTTCCCCGACCGGTTCGGTGTGTCGCCCAAGCTCCGTGCCCTGGTGTCGGCGGGCCGTACAGCGGTCTACGCCCCCGACTTCACCGTCGACCCGCAAGTAGCGGAGATCCTGGCCGGGGGTGAGCGTCCGTCCACCGCGGAACAGGTCAGGGAACGGGCGCTTGAGGCGCTGGCCGAGGAGATCAGGCTGATGCTGGATGAGGCCGTGGTCACCGCCCCGCAGGACATCGACCTGTGCATGATCCTCGGCGCCGGCTGGCCCTTCCATCTCGGCGGCATCACTCCCTACCTGGACCGCAGCGGCATCGCGGAAAAGGTTACTGGCACCCGTTTTCATCTCTGAAGCCGCGCCGCCGGCCGTCCCGTAGGGTGGCGGCATGACACCGGTATTCGCGCTCTGCGACGACTACATGACCCGGTGGGCGGCACTGGATCCGGTCGCGGCCGGGATGCAGGGCGTGACGAGCGCCTTCGGTGCCGCCACCGACTACAGCCCGGACGGCTGGGCCACGCGGGCCGAGCTGATGGGCGCGACGCTGGCCGCGCTCGCTCAGATCGGCGCCACCTCGGACAGCGACCGGCTGGCCGCCAGCTTTCTGCGGGAGCGGCTGGAGGCCCAGCTGGCCTGGCACCAGCTGGGCGAGCCGATGCGACTGGTCCGTGCGCCGATCGGCCCGATCAGCGCGCTGCGGGACAGCGTGGACCTGTTGCCGCGCGGCGGCGGGGACGACTGGCGGAACATAGCCGCCCGCATGGCCGCCATCCCGGCCATGTTCGCCGGCTGGCGGGCAAGCCTGGAGGCCGGGCTCGGGCGGGGCCTGGCCGCGGCCCGCAGGCAGGCGGTCGAGGCGGCCGCCGCCGCCGATCGCTGCGTCGCAAGCCACGACGCCCTGGTCGCCTCGTGCGGCGACGGCCTGCTGCGGGCTGAGCTCGCGGCGGCCGCGGCGCAAGCCGATCGGGGGTACGCCGAGATGGCCCGCTATCTGCGTGAAGATTACGCGCCGCGGGCCGCGGAGGCGGACGCCGTTGGCGCGGAGCGGTACGCGGTCGCGGCCCGGCTCAGCCTGGGTGCCGTCGTAGACCTCAAGGAGGCCTACGAGTGGGGCTGGCACGAGCTCCGGCGGATCGAAGCCGAGATGGCGGCCGAGGCGGATGCCATCAGCCCCGGTGCGAGCGTGGCGGAGGCAACTGCCATCCTCAACGAGACCGCGTACATGACCGGGGAGGATGCGTACCTGGCCTGGCTGCGGGACCGTCACGAGCGGGCCATCGAGCAGCTTGACGGTGTGCACTTCGACATCCCCGCCCCGCTGCGCACGATCGAGGTGGTGCTCGCCCGCGGCTCCACCTCAAGCGCCGCCTACTACACCGGGCCAAGCGAGGACCTGACCCGGCCCGGGCGTACCTGGTGGCCGTTGGGCGGCCGGGATCCTGAGGGCCCGTTCCAGACCTGGTCCGAGCTGTCCACGGTGTTTCACGAGGGCGTGCCCGGACACCACCTGCAGGTCGGCGCGGCCAAGGCGGCGGGGGACAAGCTTTCGCGGTTCGCGAAGTCGAACTTCGTCAGCGGACACGGCGAAGGCTGGGCCCTGTACGCCGAGCGCCTGGCCGATGAGCTTGGCTGGTTCACCGAGCCAGGTACGCGGCTTGGCATGCTCGGCGGATCGGCGCTTCGCGCCGCTCGGGTGGTCATCGACATCGGCGTTCACCTGGACCTGCCGCTGCCGGACGGCTCCAGGTGGACGTTCGAGAAGGCCTGCGGCGTGCTCAGCACGATGGGCCACTGCCAGTCACACGAGATCCACGCCGAGGTGGTCCGCTACTTCGGCTGGCCAGCCCAGGCCATCTCCTACAAGCTCGGTGAGCGCGGCTGGCTGGAGGCCAGGGCCGAGGCCATGCGCCGGCCCGGCTTCGACCTGAAGCGCTGGCACACCGCCGCGCTCAGCCTCGGCCCGATCGGCCTGGATGGCCTGGTGGACGAGCTCGGGCGCCGCTTACCTGGCCCCGGCTGGCCGTCGGGGAGCTGGGCCGAGAACTTCCCGGGGGTACCGGCGTTCACCGAGAGCGGCGGCTACGCTTCGTTGTGAGGTCTTGCCGCGGAGGGGTATTCGATGGCGTCATACGAGTCCGTGATCAGCGTCCTGGAGTCTGAACTGAACGCGGTGGCGGACACGTTCCGCGGCCTGGCGCCCGACCAATGGCAGCGGTCGACGCTCCTGGTGCCGGTCAACCCTGAGCTGCCCAAGTGGACCGTGTTCGAGTTGGCCGGCCATTTCGACATCGCCATCGGGCTGACCCGGATGCTGATCGCCGGCCACGAGGACGCCCAGCCGGCCAGGGACCGGACCAGCTTCTTCATCAATCCGCGGTCGGAAACCGGCCCGGTGGTGTACGGCTACGCCTACACGATGGTCGAGGGCAAGACGCCCGCCGACATGCCCGCAGTGCTGGCCGAGACCTTCGCCAAGACCGTCGCCGAGGCGCGTGCCGTCCCGCCCAGCCTGGTCGGACCCGGTTACTTCGCGCCGATGCGGGTCGACGAGTTCGTGGCCAGCCGCATCGTCGAGGCCGTGGTGCACGGCATCGACCTGGCCCAGGCGCTCGGTGCCCCGTACTTCGCGACCGCCGACGGCATCGCGGCGACCGCAGGCATCCTCGATGACCTGCTGGCCCGGCGTACCACGGGCAGCAGGCCAGCCGGGCTTTCTGACGACCTGGAGTGGATCCTGGCCGCCTCGGGCCGTGCCCCGGCCGACGACAACCGCCTGCCGCTCATCGGCTGACCCCCGGTTACCCCCGCGCCTGCGCCAGGCGGCCGCAGCGGTAGTAGCCGTACTGGATCGGCCGGAGGGGGCTTGTGACCTGCACCTGCACGCAACTCGCCTCGATCAAGCGCAGCCGTGGATCCGGGCTCGCGGGCCGGATGGGCAGCAGGAACAGGTTCACGTGGCCGTCGTTGATTTCGGACCGCAAGGTGGCCAGTGTGGGGGCTGGCGCTCCGCCCAGGTAGCCGCCGACCGGTAGCACCTCGCGTCCGCTGGCCAGGATGTACGGAGCCGCCAGGACAGAGGTGTCGGTGCCGAACAAGATGGGGACCGCGCCCTGCTGCGCCTCGAGCCGCTTTACGAAGCTGGTGAGCCGCGGCCAGCTGGCCGCGAAGGACTGAGTGGCCGCGCTAAGCTGGCGCGACTCGAACGGAGTATCAAACGGGCCAAGCCCTCGGACCACAGCGGCGGCCGAGGCGCTGGCCGGCAGCACGAGCGCGGAGGCACAGGCCAGTACCGGAATGACCAGGCGCCCGCGTCCGCCCGGTCCTGGCGTCAGCCGTGGTACCAGCAGCAAGGCAGCTGCGATCGCGAAGGCGGCCAGTGCCGTCGGCGCGATCCAGCCCGGCACGACCGCCGCGCCGTGCAGCAGGTACAGGCCGTAACTTACGCAGGCAGCGCAGGCGGCGAGTACGGTCAGCCGGACGCGGGCCGACCATGGCGGCAGTCCGCATACCGACACGCCGACGCCGCATATCGCGGCGATCGGAGGCGTGAGTGCCGCGATGTAGTAGGAGTTCAGGTATGTGCCGGCGCTGAAGAACGCGGCCAGCACCACCCACCAGCCGCCCCACAGCACGATGGCGGCCTGGACCGGATCCCGCCTGCCGCGGTCTCGGCGCTGGTTACGGTCACTGCGCCGGCGCAGCGCGATGATCGCGCTCAGCGTGGCCGCCGGCAGCAGCCAGCCGCCGTCGAGGCCGAACGGCCCGCTCAGCAGCCGATGCCAGCTCGGCCTGACGTTCAGGCTGGCGAAATTTAGTGTCTGCTGATCCCGGATGGCGGTGATCAGGAACGGCGCGGGCGACAGCCCCGCCGCCGAAGTCAGCGGCTGCCCGCCGAGCCGGGCCAGCCCGTTGTAGTCGAACACCTGAGCATAGACCGAGTCGTTCCGGCTTCCATCCACATACGGCCGGTCGTGTTCCGGCACCAGGGACACGGCCGTCATCCACGACAGGGAGACCAGCACGGTGATGACACCGGCCGCCGCGACGTGGCCGATCCTCGTTCGCAAGCGTCCGGCCGGTGCGGCCAGCAGGTAGGCGGCGGCAAGGCCGGGCAGGACCAGCCAGGCCTGCACCATCTTGGCCTGGAAGGCCAGGCCAACCCAAACTCCCGCCAGCAAGAGCCAGCGCAGCTTGCCGTTTGATAGTGCGGCCGAGGTTGCGTCGGCGGCGAGGACCAGCAGCAGGATAAGCAGCGAGTCGGACACGTTGCCCCGGCCAAGCAACACGGTGACGGGCGTCGCGGCCAGCCCGGCCACCGGGCCCGCGAGCCGGCGAACCGCTCGGTAAAGAACAAGCACCGTGAGCGCGCCTTCGATCACCTGCGGCAGCACAAGCGCCCATATATGGAAGCCGAACAGCCGCAGCGAAAGCGCCTGCACCCACAGCGCGCCGGGCAGTTTGTCGACGGTGACGGTGCCCGCCGGGTCGAACGAGCCGAAGATGAAATCGTGCCAGCTCTGCGACATGCTGCGGGCGGCGGCGCCGTAGAACGACTCCACGCTGGCGTTCGCCATTCCCCAGCCGTAAGCCAGGCCCGCCAGCGCGGCGGTCGCCAGTAGCAGCGGCCGGGTCCAGGTCGGCTGGCCGGGCGGCGAGTGCCACAGCCGCCATCGCGAGCGGACATCGAGCCTGGTAGACGTTGGTACCGACGGTGGTGTGGGCTCGGTCAGCTGCTCACCGGCAGGCGGTCCAGACACGCCGTGATGCTACTCCTGGGGCAGGGATCGCGAAGACCGAACTGCGCCGCGGCGAGGCGACCTCGTTCGCCGCCGCGGTGGCGTTACGGTTGGCAGGTGGCGGAGGACGCAGCCCGCGCCGGGGAACGGGCGGGCCATGTCGATGTGGGGCCGGAACGCCCGGTCCTGATCCGGTGTACCGCGCCGGACGCGCTGTCCAACCTGATCGCAGTCCTGGAACTGGCCGCCGACGGCCAGGTACGGTGCAGTGCCACCACCAAACGGCCGTCCGCCGCGACCGTCAAGCTGGTCGAGGACGTCCTGGTGGCGGGGGATTACTACGACGCCGGGGAGCCCATCGCGGCGTTCGCGTGGCCGCTGCTTATCCGTGCCGGTGGCCTCGCCCGGCAGAATGGGGTCAGGCTCGAGCTTTCCCCGCAGGGCCGCGCGACGCTGGCCAGGCCGTCCTACGAGGCGCTCGGCGCGCTGTGGGCCCGTTGGCTCGGCGGGGTGTCGACCGACGAGATGGCCCGGATCGAGGCCATCAAGGGGCAGCGCAGGCCCGGCACGCTGACCTCGGCCGCGACCAGGCGCGCCGCGGTGGCCATCGGCTTGGCCGCGCTCGAGCCCGGCTCGTGGACAGGCGCCGGAAAGCTGCTGACCGTCCTGCGGACCCAGCGGCCGCGGCTGGTGGTGGCCAGGAACCTGCGGGCGCTGTGGCGGCTGTACCTCGTCGACTCGTACTACGGATCCCTCGGCCACGCCGGCGCGCGGGCCTGGGAGGTCATCGAGGGCAGGTACGCCCTGTGCGTGCTGCTTGAGTACGCGGCCACGCTCGGCCTCATCGACGTGGCTTACACCGACCCACGGGGTGCACGCGACGACTACCGCATCTTGTGGGGTGCGGACGAACTCGCCTGCCTGTCCCGCTATGACGGCCTGGTCGCCGTCCGGGTCAACGAGCTAGGCGCCGCCATCCTGCACGACCCCGGGGCACTGGCCGGCCTCGGCCTGCCCGCGCCCCGAAGGTCCTGACCTGGAGTTTCTGGCGCGTCTGCCAACCAAGAGCCGGAGCTGTCCGTCATACGTTAGACAGGCAGATACGCGACAGATGGCAGGGAGGCGCCATGAAGCGGACATTGCTGGCCCTGGCGGCGTGCGTGGCCATCGTGCTGGCCAGCGGCGGCGCGGCGCAGGCCGCTACTGACGGCGACGGGCCGGCCGGGTTCTGGTGGGGTACCGACAGCTTCCCGGTCACGGTGTCGGGCAGCGCGCCGTACGCCATGCCTTACCTGGGCGGAGCCTACGGCGGCTACATCGGGATGACCGGGAACTGGGCCTACTGGCTGGGCTGCAGCGGCTCCGAGCACTTCATCGCGTTCTCCTCTGCCAACAACTCTCAGGCGCACACCAATTACGTCACCTATCACGAGGGCGTCGGGTCCGGCGCCTACTGGTTCATGGGCGGCCCGGGGGTGGACCCGCACTACAACGGGACCACTTCCGAGGCGACCGCCTGGGGGGCGGCGCAGGCGGCGCGGGCGCTGGCCGACATCGCCAACGGCTACTTCGACTACAAGGTCGTCTGGATGGACATCGAACTGCCCGGGGACACGCCGGCCCCGGACAACGGCTGGGACAGCGTGTACACCTCGTCATGCAGCGGCGTGGTCAAGCAGAGCTCGGTGCCGACGTCCCTGGACCGGGCCGATTTCAACGGGTTCTGGGACTACGTCACCGCCCACTCCTCGTACAAGGTGGGCGTCTACTCCACCGCGAGCGTCTGGAGCCGGATCTTCGGCACCGGCAGCGACTCGCTGATCCCGCACACCTACGAGTGGACCTACGAGCCGGAGACGACCAATTACACCGGTGCCTACCCGAATGGCTGGTGCCTGAGTCAGGGGTCCGGGTCGTGCGCGCAGTTCTTCGGCGGACAGACCAGTTCCAGCCCGTATGCGCTGATGTGGCAGTGGTCCGGCGGCGGCGGCGCCCTCAACGGCATCGACGGCTTCAACGGCGACCTCGACCAGATCGACTCGAACCGGCTCGGGTAGCGGGCACCACGGCCCGTTCTGCCTAAAGATTTTTTTACCGAACGTGCCGTGGTGCGCGCGTCCGGGATCAGCCTTCGCCGGCGATCAGCGGCTCGAGCAGGATGTCGGGGTGCTCCCGCTGAACCTGGCCGAGCCGCCACTTGTCGCTGAACAGCGCGAGCAGCGCGCGATCGTGGCGGCGGATCAGCACCTCGGTGGCGCGCTGTCCGGCCAGCATCCGGACGCCGTCGGAGTCGGTCCGCCTGGCCAGGGTGTAATCCAGGTGATCGAGTTCGGTGCGGGCGCCGAACTCGTGCTCCAGCCGGTGCAGCACCACGTCGAACTGCAGCGGACCGACCGCGGCCAGCACCGGGGCCTGATCGCCGCGCAGGTCGGAGGACAAGACCTGGATCACGCCCTCGGTGTCGAGTTGCTCGATCCCGCGCCGGAACTGTTTGGCCTTGCCGGCGTCCCGGCCGCGCACCACCGCGAAGTGCTGGGGCGCGAAGCTGGGGATGGGCGGGAACTCGACCGGGACCTCGCCCGCGTACAGCGTGTCGCCCGGGCGCAGCGCGGTCGCGTTGACCAGTCCGATCACGTCGCCAGGGAAGGCCTCCTCGACCGTCTCCCGGTCCTGGCCGAACATCGACTGGGCGTACTTGGTCGCGAACGGGCGCCCGGTGGCGGCGTGGGTGAGCACCATGCCGCGCTCGAACCGCCCGGAACAGACGCGCACGAAAGCCATCCGGTCGCGATGTGCCGGGTCCATGTTGGCCTGCACCTTGAACACCAGGCCGGAGAACGGCGCGTCGACCGGGCGAGGCTCGCCCTTGAGGTCATCCCGTGCGGCTGGCGCCGGGGTGAGTTCGGTCACCGCGTCGAGCAGGCGGCGGACGCCGAAGTTGGGCAGGGCGGCGCCGAACAGCACCGGGCTCGACGTTCCGGCCAGGAATGACGCCATGTCGACACCAGGCCCGTAGATCTCGTCGAGCAGCGCAAGTTCCTCCTGCGCCACGGCGTAGGCCTCGCCGTCACGGGTGGCGGCGACCCCGTCGACCAGGGTCTCCAGGGCGCGTCCGGCCCCGCCGGGGGTTCGGGTGAAGGTCGTGTAGTCACCCGTTGCCCGTTCGATCAGCCCGCGGAAGTCGCCGGCCACGCCGACCGGCCAGTTCACCGGGGCGGGGCGGAGCCCGATCCGCTGCTCGATCTCGTCGAGCAGTTCCAGCGGCTCCCGGCCCGGCCGGTCCCACTTGTTCACGAACGTAATCACCGGGACCGCCCGGCTCCGGCATACGTCGAACAGCTTCAGCGTCTGCGGCTCGAGGCCCTTGGCCGAGTCGAGCAGCATGATCGCGCCGTCGACCGCGGACAGGACCCGGTAGGTGTCCTCGGAGAAATCCGCGTGACCCGGGGTGTCGAGCAGGTTCAACACCATGTCGCGATAGTCGAAGCGCAGTGCCGCCGACGTGATCGAGATGCCGCGGGCACGTTCCATCGCCATCCAGTCCGAGGTCACGCCGCGCCGTCCGGCCTTGCCGTGCACCGCGCCGGCCTGGGCGATCGCCGAAGCGTGCAGGGCCAGCGCCTCGGTCAGCGTGGACTTACCTGCGTCGGGGTGGCTGATGACCGCGAACGCGCGGCGCTTGCCGGCTTCGGCCAATACCCTTGAGCCAGGTTCCCGCAACGCACCCGTATTGGGTGAAGCCGTATTAAATGAAGGGGCAGGCGGAAGAGCCCCCGTGTCCGCCATTGTCACTTACGTGAGGATACTGGGTCCGTGGACCGTGTCCTGACCATCCCGAACGGGATCAGCGCGGTCCGGCTGGCCGGAGTGCCGGTCTTCCTGTGGCTGGTGCTCGGGCTCCGGACCGCCACCGGCGATTACTGGGCGGTCGGACTGCTCATCGTCGCGGGCGCCTCCGACTGGCTCGACGGCAAGATCGCCCGCGCGCTGAACCAGGGCAGTCGGCTCGGCCAGATGCTCGACCCGGCCGCTGACCGGTTGTATATCGCGGCCACCATAGTCGCGCTCGCGGTGCGGAACATCATCCCGTGGTGGCTGGTCGCGATCCTGGCGGTGCGCGAACTCGCGGTGGGCGGGGCGCTTGCCGTGCTGAAGCGCCGGACCGGCCTGGGTACCCTCCAGGTCAGCCTGGTCGGCAAGGCCGCCACGTTGTGCTTGCTCTACGCTTTCCCGCTGCTGTTCCTGGGCGATCATCCCGGCTGGGGCGGGACCGTGGCCCGGATCATAGGGTGGGCCTTCGCGATTTGGGGGACGGTCCTGTACTGGTGGGCAGCTGCGCTGTACCTCACCCAGGCGAGAAGCTTGGCCGTTAGCGACGGGGTACATACCTGACCAAAGGGAAGAAAGCCCCAGAAAGGAGCGGCGAAACCATTGAAGGCCGTCGTCATGGCAGGCGGGGAAGGGACACGGCTGCGGCCGATGACCGCTAACCAGCCCAAACCCATGCTCCCGGTTGCCAATCGGCCGATCATGGAACACGTGCTGCGGCTGCTCAAGCGGCACGGGTTCGAGGAGACGATCGTGACCGTCCAGTTCCTCGCCGCGCTCGTAAGGAACTACTTCGGCGACGGCGAGGAGTTCGGGATGAGCCTGCACTACGCCACCGAGGAGATGCCGCTCGGCACCGCGGGAAGCGTCAGGAACGCCGAGGACGCGCTGCGCGACGAGCCCTTCCTTGTCATCTCCGGCGACGCGCTGACGGACATGGACCTGACCGCGATGGTGAAGTTCCACAAGGAAAAGGGCGCGCTGGTCACCGTCGGCCTGGCCCGGATGCCCAACCCGCTTGAGTTCGGCATCGTGATCACTGACGACGACGGCCGTGTCCAGCGGTTCCTGGAAAAGCCGACCTGGGGACAGGTGTTCTCGGACACGGTCAACACCGGGCTTTACGTCATGGATCCCGAGGTGCTCGCCGAGGTCACGCCGGGCGAGATGGTCGACTGGTCGAGTGACGTCTTCCCGAAGTTGCTCGAGCGCGGTGCCCCGCTGTACGGCTACATCTCCGAGGGCTACTGGGAAGACGTGGGCACCCACGAGAGCTACCTAAAGGCCCAGGCCGATGTGCTGGCCGGCCGGGTACAGACCGATATCGCTGGCTTCGAGGTCTCGCCCGGCGTCTGGGTCGCCGAGGGCGCCGAGGTCGATGTCGACGCGGTCCTCACCGGCCCGCTGTGCATCGGGGACTATGCCAAGGTCGAGGCCGGCGCGCACCTGCGCGAGTACACGGCGGTGGGCAGCAACGTGGTGATCAAGGAGGGTGCCTTTCTGCACCGCGCGGTGGTGCACAACAACGTCTACGTGGGCCAGGGCGTCACCCTGCGCGGCTGCGTGATCGGCAAGAACACCGACGTCATGCGGCTGGCCAGGATCGAGGAGGGCGCGATCGTCGGAGACGAGTGCGTCATCGAGCCTGAGGCGTACCTGTCGGCCAAGGTCAAGGTCTATCCGTTCAAGACCATCGAGGCCGGCGCGGTCGTGAACAACAGCGTGATCTGGGAGTCACGAGGCCAGCGCACCCTGTTCGGCCTGCGCGGCGTATCCGGGCTGATCAACGTGGAGGTCACGCCCGAGCTGGCGGTCCGCTTGACCAGCGCGTATGCCACCACACTGCGCAAGGGGTCCACCGTCACCACGTCACGCGACGCGTCCAGGGCCGCGCGGACGCTGAAGCGGGCGGTGCAGGCGGCGCTCAACGCCAGCGCGATCAACGTGGTGGACCTGGAGGCGCAGCCGCTTCCCGTGGCCCGGTTCGAGACCGCCAGGGACCCGTACAGCGGCGGCGTCGCCCTGCGCACCACGCCCGGCGACCCGCAGTCGGTCGACATCATCTTCCTCGACGAGCGCGGCGCCGAGTTGTCCCAGGCCGACCAGCGCAAGCTGGAGCGGGTCTTTTCCCGGCAGGAGTTCCGGCGGGCCTTCCCCGGCGAGATCGCCGAGCTCAGCTACCCGGCCAGGGTGGTCGAGTCGTACGCCCACGAGATTCTGCGCTGCGCGGACATGACCGGCGTGCGCGAGGCCAACCTGAAAGTGGTCGCCGACTGCGCGGGCGGCACCGCGTCGCTGGTGCTGCCGAGCCTGCTCGGCACGATCGGCGTGGACGTGCTGACCTTGAACGGCCGCCTTGACGAGGTGTCCCCGACCGAAACCGTCGCGCAGCAGCGTGCGGGCATGCAGCGCCTGGCCGAGATGGTTTCCTCGTCCCGGGCCGCGTTCGGTGTCAGGTTCGATCCGGTCGGGGAACGGATTCAACTCGTCGACGAGAAGGGCGAACTGGTCAGCGAGGACCGGGCGCTGCTGTCCGTCCTTGACCTGGTGGCGGCCGAGCGCAGGTCCGGCCGTGTGGCCCTCCCGGTAACCACCACCAGGGTGGCCGAGCAGGTCTGCCGCTTCCACGGGGTCCAGGTCACCTGGACGCCGACATCGATGGACGCACTGACGGTGGCGGCGGCCAGCGATGACGTGATCTTTGCGGCCGACGGGCGCGGCGGGTTCGTCGTTCCCGAGTGCGCCAGGACCATCGACGGCATCGCAGCCTTCGTGCGCTTGCTCGGCCTGGTCGCGCGGACCAGGCTGACGCTCAGCCAGATCGACGCCAGGATCCCGGTCGCCCACATGCTCAGGCGGTCCATCCCCACGCCCTGGGCGGCCAAGGGCAGCGTCATGCGTACGGTGATGGAGGCCGCTGGCAACAACAAGATCGACACGACCGACGGGGTGCGCGTGGTCATGCCCGATCGCGGATGGGTCCTCGTGCTGCCCGATCCGGCCGAGGCCGTCACCCACTTGTGGGCGGAGGGCAGCGACGCGGACATCGCCCAGTCGCTGCTCGACGAGTGGGCGGGCGTGGTGGAGCAGGCGGGCCGCTAACGCCCGGCTCCAAGCGCCGCGTCCGGGTAAGCTATGTCTCTCGCGTGCTAGTGCGAAACGCTCGACCACGCGAAATTCTCAAATATGAGAATCGTGCCGCTAAAGGCGCGAAGGATTCGCCCGGCAGTCGCCGCCCGGGCGAGCGGCGGCACGGGTCGGTGCACGGCGGAGGTGAGACGGCGGTGTGGCGGAAGCGTCGCCAAGACAAGACCAGGCGCGGCAGGCGCGGGCTGTTTGCGTGGCGCATGGACCGCCGGGCCCCGGCCCAGGTACCTTGGGCTGGAGCGCCCGATGGGCTGGCCGAGGGGAGGCCGAGCGGAGGTATGCCACGCGTCTACTGTGCCCGGTGCGGCCGGCCAAATCCGGACGGCGCCAGGTTCTGTTCCAACTGCGGCACGCAGCTGGCCGGGCCCGGGGCGATGCCGCCGGTTCCCGGCCTCGGACCCCACGGGCCCCTGGGCGCCCGCCCCGGCGAGACCACCTCGACGCTCTCGCTGAACCGGTCGGACGACGCCGATTTCGGCGATGACCTCTTCCCTGATGCCACCTCGCTCGGCGCCCTGCCGGAGGGAAGCGCGTTGCTGCTCGTCATGCGCGGTCCCAACGCGGGCAGCAGGTTCCGGCTTGATGGCGCGCTGACCACCGCGGGCAGGCATCCGGACAGCGACATCTTCCTCGACGACGTGACCGTCTCCAGGCGGCACGCCGAGTTCTACCGCCAGGGCGCCTTCTTCACCGTCCGGGACGTCGGCAGCCTCAACGGCACCTACGTCAACCGGGAGCGAATCGAAGAAGCGCAGCTGACGGGCGGAGACGAGGTCCAGATCGGCAAGTTCCGGCTGCTGTTCCTGACCAGCCAGAACCTTGGCCAGGGAACATCCTCGGCCAACCCTCGCGGCAGGGGCGCGCAGGACTACGCGTGAGCGGCCGGATACTGTGAGCGACCGGGTATTGAGCGAGCAGGGTCCAGGCGACTCCGGCCAGTTCGGTATCGGCGAGGTCCTGCAGCAACTGCGCCCGGAATTTCCCGACATCAGCGCATCCAAGATTCGCTTCCTCGAGGCCGAGGGGCTGATCGAGCCGGCCAGGTCACGTTCCGGCTACCGCCGGTTCAGCGGGGATGACATCAAGCGGTTGCGCTTCATCCTGACCGTGCAGCGGGACTCCTACCTGCCGCTGCAGGTGATCAGGGAACGGCTGGCTGATGGCGCCGCGCCAGGCGGCGGTTCCGGCGCCGCCGGGATCCCCGGCTCCGACGGCTGGTTCGGGCGCGTGCCGGCCGATATGTCCCGCCGCCAGCTGCTCGAGGCGGCGGGAATCGATGACGAGGAGCTGACCGAGCTCGAGGACTACGGGCTGATCCGCCGGATCGGCCGCCAGTACGGCCCCGACGCGCTCGCCGTCGCCCGGGCGGCGGCCGCGCTGCGGCAGTACGGGTTTCAGGCCAGGCACCTGGGGGCGGTCAAGGCCGCGGCAGACCGGGAGGCCAACCTGGTCGAGCAGGTAGTGGCGCCCCAGTTGCGCCAGCGCGGTCCTGGCGCCAGGGACGCCGCGGCCAGGACCGCCTGGCAGATCGCGGACCTCATCCTGCGGCTGCACGCGACCCTGGTCGAATCGGCGCTGGCCGAAGCCGGGCTGGCCGTGATGCCCGCCCGGGCAGGCGGATACGAGTCGCGGCCCGGCGTATCTGACCAGGTCGCTGATCCGGACGGCCCTGCAGCCGGGGGCCTGAGGTCGGCTTCCGGGCGATTACGGGTGTACCTTGGCAGGAGAGAGAGGTGGCCAGGTAGGGCTCGCCAGGCACGTGAGGACGGAGCTGCTGTGCGGCAGATGGAGGTCATCGGCGTCCGAGTCGAGATGCCGTCGAACAGCCCCATCGTCTTGCTCAAGGAGGCGCAGGGCGATCGGTACCTGCCGATCTGGATCGGGGCAGTCGAGGCAACGGCGATCGCCTTCGCCCAGCAGGGCATGGTGTCCGTCCGTCCCCTGACGCACGACCTGTTCAAGGACGTGCTCGAGGTCCTGAACATTCAGCTCCAAACGGTGAACATCACTGAGCTGCGGGACGGGATCTTCTACGCCGACCTGATCTTCTCCAACGGCGCCGAGGTCAGCGCGCGGCCGTCCGACTCGATCGCGCTGGCGCTGCGCACCGGCGCCCAGATATTCGCCAGCGAGGAGATCCTGGACGAGGCGGGCGTGGCCATCCCGCATGAGCAAGAAGACGAGCAAGAAGACGATGAGCAGGAAGTGGAGAAGTTCCGGGAATTCCTCGACACGATATCGCCTGAGGATTTCGGCCGGGCCACGTGACGCCGCGCCAGGCCACGAAGTGCGCGTTGACCTCCTGCGCACCGGTTGCAACGGTGCCGTCCGGAATGTCGCGACGCGCCGTTCGCGGTCGTTGACGCCGCCACCCGGGCCGGCTTACGGTGCGAGTGCCGTGGGTAGTCAGCTCCCGTGGAGGTAGGCGTGGCGGTAACCAGGGGTGACAACGACAGCGGTACGCCCACCGCTGGCGACCCGCCAGACGCCCAGGGTGCCCTGTTCGAAGCCGACGAGGCGCTGGGGGTCCCCGGCGACGTCGTCACATCCCACGCCGGATCGGCGGATATCGGCTACCGCGGGCCGACCGCGTGCGCGGCCGCCGGGATCACCTACCGTCAGCTTGACTACTGGGCGCGAACGGGCCTGGTCGAGCCCAGCGTGCGGGCCGCCCACGGTTCGGGCTCCCAGCGCCTGTACAGCTTCCGCGACATCCTGGTGTTGAAGGTCGTCAAGCGACTGCTCGACACCGGGATCTCGCTGCAGCAGATCCGGGCTGCGGTCCAGCACCTGCGCGATCGCGGCACCGAGGATCTGGCCCAGGTCACGCTTATGAGCGACGGCGTCAGCGTCTACGAGTGCACCTCCGCGGACGAGGTAGTCGACCTGCTCCAGGGCGGCCAGGGAGTGTTCGGCATCGCGCTCGGCCGCGTCTGGCGCGAGGTCGAGGGTGACCTCGCGGTGCTGCCCGCCGTACGGGCCGAGGACGGATTGGTCGCCGTAGACGCCAGGAATCCCGGCACCACCTCGTACGGTTCCGGATCCGCGCCAGGCCATGATGATCTGGCCAAGCGCCGACTCCGCCGTACCAGCTAAGGGCCCGATTCGCGCGGCCTTACGGCATGCAGTCAGCTGACCTGCCCGGCCGGTACCGAGGTCGCGAGCCCTGTCCCTGTCTGCGCTGTGGTAGCGTTTCGGTTCTTCCGGCCTGGTTGCCGTTGTGTGCCAGGGACGGCGCGGCCCTTGTGGGGTGCTCCAGGCACCACATCCGTCACGGCCGCCACGCAAATACCGCCAGCGCCACGCCGTACGGAGGACCCTCCGCTTATAGCGGAGGATTGGTCTTCCACGAAGGATCCGGGCGGCTACTACCTCGCCTTCAGCGAGGGTAACGGTCCACGATCCTCTGAGCTGTCCGGGCAGCTTCTATCAGCAGTCACATCAGCCCCGGTAGCCCTTGGTAGCCCCAGCCGGTCGCGCCCGCGCCCCGGGTGCGGCGCGGGCGTTCGGGGCGTGTGGCCCCCCAGCCCCGATACGCGGGGCCTGTGGGCCACGCGCCCCAATCGGAACGCGCCCGGCAGGGGGCCCGTGGCACACAGGCCCCGCAAGAGCTGAGCCTGCCGGCTCCGGCCGCCGCCGTACGATCGAAGCCGCGGCTGATCTGTGACCCCTGTGGCCAGTGCTGCTGCCGGTGTCTTCGCCGCCGCCGCATAAGCGCACCAGAACGGCGCGAACCGGATCGTGTGACTCCACCGTGCCCGCCCACAGCGAGGTAGCGTCACACAATCACGAGGAGCATGTCCGGGGCCTGGCTGCGGCACGATCGCCTGGGATCACCCGCGCTCCGTGTGCGGGAATCCGCCGCACGCCCACGCCGTCCAAGCCGTGTTGTGGCACCCCAGTTGCCACAACCCTCCGTACGAGCCGGATCCTCCACGCTACTGGGACCAGTGCGGCGGAAGAGGACGAAAACGAACCTTCCCGCACCGCAACACGGCCCACGGGTAGAGTCTGCGGCACCTTGGTCCCGGAGGTCGGGCCCGTGTGCCACGAGTCCCGGACAGGTATGCTTCCCGGACCATCATCACGGCAACGTGTCAGACCGTGAACGTCGCCTCGACCATGAGACGCCGCGCCGGACCGGCCGAACGGTGAGGGGATCTTCTTAAGATGACTCTGGCCTTCGCAATGTCACATCGTCATGGTTGGGGCGGGTACATCCTGGACTGAGGTGAAGGTCCCGGTGCAGTCTCCCGCCAAGCTGGGAACGGCGATCCACCAGACCAGCAACCCATGTCCGGCAGGACAGAGTCGACGACTGAGGACAGCATGAATGAACTGCAAGTGACCTTCGACGGGCGGAGTTACACCTTCCAGCCCGGACAGATCGTCCTCATCGGGCGCATGCCCGATAACAGCATCGTCGTCAGCGACCCGACCGTCTCGCGTCGGCACGCCCAGCTCACCTGGGGCCCGGCCGGCTGGATCTTCGAGAACCTGGGCCAGGCAGGCGCCTTCCATCAGGGCCAGGAAATCAAGCAGATCATCGTGCGGACGCCAATCGAGCTGTCGCTGTCAGGGCCCCAAGGGCCGGTCCTGCGCCTGCAGCCGCTCGGGGCCGCCGACCTGGAGGCTGCCTTCGAGGGTGGCCCGCTGTCCGCCGTGCCCGGTGCACCGCTCTCAGCAGCGCCGCCTGGTGTCCCGTCGGCCGCACCGCCGCCTGGTGTCCCGTCGGCCGTGCCACAGCCCGGTGTCCCGTCGGCCGTGCCACAGGCTGGTGTCCCGTCGGCCGTGCCACAGCCTGGTGTCCCGTCGGCCGTGCCACAGCCTGGTGTCCCGTCGGCCGTGCCAGAGCCCGGCTTCGGCCCGCCGGGAGGGTACGGCCCGCCGGCCGTGCCACAGCCCGGCTTCGGCCCGCCCCCGGGAGGATACGGCCCGCCGCCCGGAGGGTACGGCCCGCCGCCCGGAGGGTACGGCCCGCCGCCGGGAGCGTACGGCCCGCCGCCCGGAGGCTACGGCCCGCCGCCGGGAGCGTACGGCCCGCCGCCGGGAGCGTACGGCCCGCCGCCGGGAGCGTACGGCCCGCCGCCCGGACGATATGGCCCGGCGCCTGGCGCCGGGCGGGCGCATGCCGGGGTCGGCGATGAACTCGTGATGGCGTTCGAGATCCTCGTTCCGGTCAAGACCTGGCTGCGTGCCGCTGGCTGGCACCAGGGTCTGCGGCTGCTCGTCATCGCGTATGCGCTGCTCCCGCTGGTGTTCCTCGCGCTTCTCTCCTCGTCGACCAGCCTGGCCGTGCCGGGCTTTGCCTACAGTCTGTACGTCGCGCCGCTGTGGGCGATCGCCTTCTGGCTGCTGCTCCGCCCCGGCCCGATCGAGAGGCTTGAAGTCGTGATCGCGGTCGCCGTCATTATCTGGGTGACGATATGGCTGAACGTGGTGACGGTCAATATCAACGACCATCTGGTGAATGCAGTACTCCACCATAATTTCCTCGCCGCGCTCGCCGTCGGGTATAACGAGGAGATCACGAAGGCTCTGCCCATCCTGCTGGCCGCGCTCATTCTCTTGAAATTCCGCTCCACCAAGCTGGACGTCCGCATGTGGATGTTTCTCGGCACTATCTCGGGGCTCACCTTCGGCATCCTCGAGGAGAAGTTCTATACCGAGATGGCGATTGCGCAGGTAGCAACGGCGAATGTCGTCTCCCAGGCCGACGCGGGCGTGCTCGATTTCGCGTTCCGCGTCTTCGTCGACGGATTCGAGCACGCCGTCTGGGCCGGAGTGTCCGCCTTTTTCATAGGCATCGCGATAAACTACCCGAGGCGCCGCTGGCAGCTCATTCTGTTCGGGATTTCCATGGTGGCAGTGCTCCACGGGCTCAATGACTGGAGCGTTTCTACCTTCAACAGCTACTGGCCGGGCATCCTCGTCCAGGCGGTTTCTCTGCTGCTCTTCCTCGCCTACACGATGTCGGCGTCCTCGATCGAGCGCCAGGTCCGGCGGACGCCGCTGTTCCGGGGGGAATCGATGGCCATGGACATCCTGCCCGATCCGCGAGACACCGGGACGACACCCCGGAGCTGATCGTGGTGTCCGGGTAACCGTCTGTGGCAGGCAGTCCGGGGAGGGGTCCGATGGCTCGCCGGTTGCGAGCGCTTCGCCACCAACTTCGCGGCAAGGATGAACCATAGGGCCTGTAGCTACGAATAGAAGGTGTGACGGTTACCGGCAGCCAGGAACCGAACGCAAGCATCCGCGCAGGTCGGCGACGGCGCCGCGGTGCGGGAACCTGGCCCGGCGGGCAGATGATGCAAAGAGTTCGAACTACCGATGTATCTGAATGTCATCGGTGTCCTCTGTGCAAGTAAAGGCAACTGACCTCCGCTAGCGAACTCCGGACTTCAGCCCACCGGGGGATGCTGGTCAACACCCTGAGGGAGATTCTCGTGGCTGGGTGGTGGAAGACATTCGGTGTCTCCGGCGCGTCGACAGGGACGTTCAGCGTCGGCTTCATGCCGGGCGTGATGCGCGAAGGGCACGTGTGCGAGCACGGCGCCGCTCCGATGGCCTGTCATACTCCTTTCCGGAGTGGGCTGTGCGGTCTACGATCTGAGTGTCACAGCGCTGCGGTAGTGGGAGCGTGGGCGCGGTGATTTCCAATTCCGGCAGTGGGAGCGCTGGGGGGACGAAATGACGACAGATGGTCCTGCGGACCCGCCGCGCGAAGCGGTGACGATCCAGGCTCGCGGTCCGTTGCAGCCCCCACCGGGCGGCGGTGACCTGACCGACGAGCTCATAAGATCCGACTGGTGGACCGACTCCATGGTCGCCGCGGCGGGCATTCCCATGGTGGACGTGCCGTTCGTATCGGTGGGCGGCGGTATCGGAAGCTTCGTCACCGTCGATTACCTGCGGATCGCCGGCGTGCCGACCGACAGGATGCGGGTGCTGTCCGACATCGACTACCCGTGGCAGACGTACGAGTACCTGACCCGCGTGTCGCAGATCCCGCGCCCGGAGCGCATCCGGTCGGATTCAGCGTCGCGGCCGGACAACATCTGGGGCTTCCCCTCCTACGCCCTGTCCGAGGCGATCCACGACAAGACCCTGAAGTCGCTCCGGCAGGTGTTCTTCGAGCCAATCTGGGCTGACTACTACACTCCGCGCGCCGGCATGGTGTTCGAGAACCTGGAGCGCGAGTCGAAGCGGATCCGCTATTCGGACATGCTGGTCAAGGGGCAGGTCCGGATGATACGCCGCCGTCAGGGCGGCGGCTACTTCACGATCTTGACGCCGCCGGACGCGAAGCCGTCCCGCCGCGTCGCCTACCGCTCGCAGTTCGTGCACGTCGCGGTCGGCTACCCGGGCCTGAAGTTCCTGCCCGAGCTGCAGGCCTTCCGGACAGAGAACCAGGACTTCTATCACGTGGTCAGCGCCTACGAGGACCACGAGCACGTCTACGACCGGCTGCGCGTCAAGCCGAGCGTGGTGCTGATCCGCGGCGGCGGCATCGTCTCCTCGCGGGTGCTGCAGCGGCTGATGGACGACCGCGCCAAGTACAACCTGAATACCGAGATCGTGCACCTGTTCCGCACGTTCGTGTCCGGGACTCACGGGCCCAACCAGTGGATGCGGCGCAAGGGCGGCAACGGATTTGCCTACCAGGGATTCAACTACCCGAAGTCGGTGTGGGGCGGGCAGCTGAAGGCCAAGATGCGACGTCTGGAGGGCGAACGGCGGGCCACCGAGTACAAGCTGATGGGCGGCACCAACACCCCGTGGCGGCGGAGCTGGCAGCGACAGATGAGGGAAGGCCGGACCGCCGGCTGGTACCGTCTGATGACCGGCACCGTGGAGGCGATGAAGGTCCGCGAGGACGGGAAGGTCGTCAGCCAGGTCAAGACCGCTCAGGGCATGGTTGATATCGCGGCCGATTTCGTCATCGACTGCACCGGACTTGAAGCCGACGTCTCCGAGCACCGGGTGCTCAACGACCTGCTCGCGCATTCAGGGGCGGGACGCAATCCGGTCGGCCGCCTCGATGTCGAGCGCGACTTCGAGTTGCGCGGCACCGCCAGTGCGCCCGGAGTGATGTACGCCTCGGGAGCCGCCACGCTTGGGGGCTACTTCCCCGGCGTGGACACGTTCCTCGGCCTGCAGATAGCCGCCCAGGAGATCACCGACGACCTGGCCCGGCGCGGCTTCGGCAAGAAGATCGGGCCGGCCCGATCTATCGGGCAATGGCTGCGCTGGGCGGGGAACCGAGAGCCATAATTCGTTTACCCGTAATTCCCGTGTTGCCACACGGACCGGATAGGGGCAAGGTGCTGTCGTGGTTCCTACCTTGAATGGCCGCATACAGACCAGGTTCTTCCTGCTCGCCATCGTCGGCGGCGTCATTACGCTGATCATCGTCCCGCTCTTGCCGGGTAATGCGCCGCTTGGCGACAAGTACCGGGACGGCTTCCTGGTGCTCGCCAGCGTCGCCGTGGTGGGGATTGCCTGGGAGCTTCTCTACCACTTCCTGATGCAGTGGCGCTGGGAGAAGGACTGGCCTACGCTGTTCGGGCTGGTCGAAGGGGTTCCGGAAGGCGCGCTTATCTGGTTTCTGCTCCGCGAGGGGGCCGTACCCGGGATCGTGGGCAAGGTCGGCACCGAGGCCTTCGTCATCCAGTTCGTCTTGGTCTGGCTCGGTGTATGGGTGGTGGCTAACGGGCCGATGCGGGTTCCGTTCATCAGGTGGCGGTTCCGCGGCGGGAGGCTGGCGTGACCGAACGTGGCATCCTGCCGGGCCTGTGGCCTATTCACGGGGACGGCGTGCTGGCTCGGCAGGGCAACCTTGTCCTGCTGATCGATCCAGCGGGAGGGCCATTCACGGACCGGTTGCTTGACCTGCTGGCCGACGCGGCCCGGGCGGGCGCCAGCGGCCTGCGTTTCACCGACCGGGTCTCGGCGGAATTCGACGCGGATGCGGCTGCCGCGGACACCGCAGCCGGCCCGGTCGGCCCGGCCGTGGTGGCGTTCGGGTCCGTTGCCGGCGGCGGAACGGCAGTCGCCCTCTACGGCACGGCGTGGGCGGAGGTCACCACCGAATACGGAGTGCAGCGGCTGGCGACCGGGGAGCCGTACGGCAGGCTGCGCTGCGTGCTGCCGTCACCGTTGATCTCGGTCCGGGCGGGCGTGCAACCCGTGGCCGCCGAAGCAGGGACCGATCCCTATCTGCGCCTAGCCGACGGGGTGGTCCGGGCGATCGCGCTGGTCTACGCTCCGGCGGAGGTTGGCGCGGCGGTCGGTCGAGCCCCCGGTGCTACCCCGGGCCGTGGCAGCGCGGCGGACCAGAGCCCGGCGTGGCCAGTGGCTGCTGGGCAGCTATCTGCCGACTCGTCCGGGCCGGGGTGGGCGCACGATCAGGCGCAGCGGGCGCAACAGGCGGCCCAGCCAGCGCCGCCAGCACCGGCACCGCCCGCACCGGCACCGGCACGGCCCGCACAAGCACCGCCAGCATCGCCAGCACCAGCGCCGGGACCGGTAGCGCCCGGACCATACGGGGGGCCGGTCGCGGAGCCCGAACCCGAGTACGACCCCACCCGGATCGAACCGGCCATGCCCGCGCGCACCGGTCCGCCGCCAGCCCGCCAGCCGGCCGCGTACCAGCCCCCAGCGTCAGCGCCCCAACCCGCCGTGCCTCAGCCCCCAGCGCCAGCACCCCAACCCGCCGCGTACCAGCCCCCAGCGCCGGGACCGCAACCCGCCGTGCCTCAGCCCCCCGCACCACCACCCCAACCCGCCGTGCCTCAGCCCCCCGCACCACCACCCCAACCCGCCGCGTACCAGCCCCCCGCACCAGCACCCCAACCCGCCGCATACCAGCCCCCCGCACCAGCACCGCAACCGGTCCCGCCAGCCCAACAGCCAGTTCCCGAACCGCCCGGCGGATCCCCGCAGCAGGACTTCATCTCGCTTTCACTGGCCGCGGGCATAGCAGCCACCGAATTGCCCAGGCGCGAGCCGCTCCCACTCGGCGCGGAAGCCCCGCAAGCGGAGGACCTCGGCCTGGTCGAGGCGGCCTCCGCCGAGGTCGAGGGCGTCTACTGCAAAAACGGGCACTTCAACGACCCAGAAGGGCGTTACTGCGCGGTGTGCGGCATCAGCATGGCCCAGCTGACCAAGATTCGGCAGAAGGGCAAGCGGCCACCGCTCGGCGTGCTGGTGCTCGGCGACGGGTCGGTGTGCCAGCTTGACGCCGACTACGTGATAGGCCGAGAGCCCACGCTGGACAGTGCGGTGGCCAACGGCCAGGCACGGCCGCTGCGGCTCATGGGCGCCTCAGGCGTGGTGTCCCGGACCCACGCCCGGGTGGAACTCGACGGCTGGCAGGTCTTCATCAGCGACCTCAACTCCGCCAACGGCACCCAGGTCCTGCTGCCCGGAGAGCGGAACCCGATAAATGTGCAACCTGGGACGCGAACCCCGCTCGTGCCCGGCGCGCAGATCCGCCTGGGCGGCGAGTACGGACTCCAGTACGACTCCCACCGCCACCGGTAAGTGATGTGACCCAAGTGGGGGGCGCACCATGAGCCTCAACGATGTGCAGCTGCTCCTAGCGGACGTAGCGATCGTCATCATCTTGGCCCGGCTGCTCGGCACCGCGGCCAAGCTCCTCGGACAGCCGGCGGTTCTGGGCGAGATCCTGGCCGGGATCCTGCTTGGCCCCACGTTTTTTCACGCCGCGATCACTAAGGCTCTGTTCCCGACCAGCCTTATCTCCCCGCTGACCGCGCTGGCCGACATCGGCCTGGTCCTGTTCATGTTCGTCGTCGGCTACGAGGTCGACCTGCGCCTTATCCGGGGCCGCGAGCGCGTGGCTGTCGGCGTGTCCCTCGGCTCGTTCATCCTGCCGCTTGGTCTGGGCACGGCGCTTGGCGTGTGGCTGGCCCACCGCTCCCATCTGCACAACGTCTCCACCTTCGCGCTGTTCATCGGCACCGCGATCGCCGCCACCGCGTTCCCCGTCCTGGCCCGCATCCTGACCGACCGGGGCCTGCACCGCACCCGCATCGGCGGGATTGCCCTGGCCAGCGCCGCGATCGCGGACGTGCTTGCGTGGATGATGCTGGCCGTGGTGGTCGGCCTGGCCGGTAGTAGCGCGCAGTGGAAGGTGCTGCTCGCCATACCGTACGCGGCCGTGATGTTCGCTGTCGTCCGGCCGCTGCTGCGCAGGCTGTCCCGGTTCTACCAGCAAGCGGGCCGGCTCACCCCGAACGTTCTCGGCATCGTGCTGGCCGGGCTGCTGCTGTCCTGCTATGCAACCAACTGGATGGGCCTGCACTTCATCTTCGGCGCGTTCCTGTTCGGCGTGGTCATGCCGCGCGAGAATGTCCTGGGCCTCCGCGAGGAGATCCTGACGCGACTCGAGGAGATCAGCGTCCTTGTGCTGCTCCCGCTGTACTTCGTGGTGTCCGGTCTGAGCATCAACCTGTCCACGATCGGCCGCTCAGGGCTGGAAGACCTCGGCGCGATCCTGGTCGTCGCCATCGTCGGAAAGCTGGTCGGCGCCTACCTCGGCGCGCAGCTCACGGGCGTGCACGGGCGCAACGCCGGCGTGCTCGCCACGCTGATGAACACCCGGGGCCTGACCGAAATCGTCATCCTGGGCGTCGGACTCCAGTTGCACATCCTGACCAAGCCGCTGTACGCGCTGATGGTGGTCATGGCACTGGTCACCACCGCGATGAGCGGGCCGATGCTGAAGGCCATCTACCCGGAACGGATCATGCGCCGAGACCTGGCCGCCGCCGACCGGGCGGCGCTGGCTGGCCGGCCGGCCTACCGCATCCTGGTACTGATCGAACGGCCGGACGCGGCGCGGCCGCTCGTCGACGTCGGCGCCGACCTGGCCGCCACCCGGCCAGGCAGCGAACTGGTCCTCGCCCACCTCGTATCGCTCCGCGCCGAGAGCCGGCTGGAGGTGGGTTCGGGCCTGGGCGGCGAACTGCTGCAGATGACCGTGATCATGGGCCAGCTGCACGGGCTGGCGGAGCGCGCCAAGGCCCGCGGCGTTCCCGCCACCGTGCTGTCGCGCTTCAGCGACGACGTACCCGGCGAGCTCGCGGCCTATGTCGCGGCCGCCGAACCAGACACGATCGTCGTCGACGCCCGCCACGACGCCAGCGAGGAAGACGCGTACGCAGCTATCCGTGCCGACAGCAGGACCCGCCTGGTGACCGCCTCGGGCTCGCTTCCTGACGCGCCCCCCGCGATCGCGGTCTACCCCGGGCACGGCGGCGACGCCTCCGCGGCGCTGAACGTCGCCACCCAACTGGCGGCGGCCAGGCACCTGCCGCTTGTGCTGGCCGCGGCGAACGGCCGGCGAAGCCGCAGCGGCGTGGCGGAACTGACCCACCGGGGCATCGACGCAAGAAGCGGCCCGCCGCCGGAGGGCTCGCTGCTCATCGCGGGCGAGGACGCCGTCGCGGTGGTGCACCTGACCGTGCGGGCCGGCAGCAATGAGGACATCGACGACCATCCCCAGATCGCTACCCCGGCGGCCGCACTGGAGCCAGGAGGGCACGCATGACCATGACCGACGGACGCGAAGGCATCGCCGACTACAAGTTCATCCGGCCTCTCGGCGCTGGCAGCCACGGGGCGTTCTACCTCGCGCATCCTCCGAAGCGACTGCCTGTCCCTGCCGAGTACGTCGCGGTGAAGGTCCTGTCCGGCGGCAGCAGCCAGGACGTGTTCCGGTGGGCCCACCGCGAACTCGCGGCCTTCGCCGCGGTCAGCTCACCGTACCTGGTCACCCTGTACGACGCGGGCCAGCAGGGCGAGGAAGTCTATTACTCCATGGAGTACCTGCCGGGCGGCTCGGTGGCCAGCCCCGCGGAGCCCCTCACCCGGGCGACCGCCCTGCGGGCCATGGCCCAGGCGTCCCGCGCCACGCACGACCTGCACGAGGCCGGCATAGCGCACCGCGATATCAAGCCCGGAAACGTATTGTTGCACCCGCACGGGGCGAAGCTGGCCGACCTCGGCCTCAGCCACGTGCTGAGGCCGGGCATCACCATCACCAGGATGGGACCGGCGGGAGACATCGGCTATCTCGACCCGTGCCTGATCCGCGGCGACCACCCGTCACGGGCCAGTGACGTTTTCTCGCTTGGCGCCACCCTGCACTACGCCGTGGCCGGTGAGGGCCTGTACGGGCAGCTGTCAGACGACGACCCGCTGCTGGCCATGCGCCGCGTCATATCCCACCCGCCCGTCATTTCCGCCCGGATCGACCCGGACATCAGGGAGGTCATCGCCTGGGCCATCGCCGAGAAACCGGCCGAACGGCCGGCGACGGCCTTGCAGCTGGCCGAGCGGATCGAGCAAGTCGCCGCGGCTCCCGCATCGAACTAGCCGGGTTTAGGGGCCTCGTGTCCCACCATCTGGTCCAGCTCGGGTAGAGTCGTCACTGTCGATGACACCGGCCGGGAGAGATCCCGTGTAAGCGCGGGCGCCGAAGGGGCAACATCCCCGGAACCTCTCAGGCACACGAACCGGGCGGGAGAGGCATCTCTGGAGCGGGGGGACCGCCTCCCGTAACAGACGGGGAGCCAGCGACCGCGCTCGCCCGGGGAGGCTCCAGGATGACCGATTTCGCCGCACGCCACATCGGGCCGGACCAGGCCGCGCAGCGGCAGATGCTTGCCGCCCTCGGCTATTCCTCGCTCGACGAACTCACCTCGGCCGCCTTGCCCAAGGGGGTGGAAAGCGCCGAGCTCAGCCTGCCCGCGCCGCTTTCCGAGAGCGGGGCACTGGCGGAACTGCGCCGGATGGCTGCCAGGAACCAGGTACTGACCTCGATGATCGGCCTGGGCTACTACGGCACGGTCACGCCCGCCGTCATCCGCCGCAATGTGCTGGAGAACCCCGCCTGGTATACGGCGTATACCCCCTACCAGCCGGAGATCTCCCAGGGCCGGCTTGAGGCGCTACTGAACTTCCAGACCGTGATCTCCGACCTCACCGCGCTGCCCTGGGCCGGCGCCTCGCTGCTGGACGAGGCCACCGCTGCGGCCGAGGCGATGACGCTCGCCCGACGAGCCAAAAAGGGACGCGTGTTCCTGGCCGACGCCGACTGCCTGCCGCAGACGCTCGCCGTGCTGCGCACCAGGGCCGAGCCGCTCGGCATCCACCTGGTCGTCGAGCCGGTGACCTCCGAGGCGATCGCCCGGCAGGAAGACCTGTTCGGCGTCCTGCTGCAGTTCCCCGGTGCCTCGGGCGCCATCAGCGACCTGACGCCGCTGATCGATGCGGCCCACGCCCGCGGCGCGCTGGCCGCGGTCGCCGCCGACCTCCTGGCGCTGACCCTGCTGCGGCCGCCGGGCGAGATGGGAGCGGATATCGCGGTTGGTTCCAGCCAGCGGTTCGGCGTCCCGCTGTGGTTCGGCGGCCCGCACGCGGGTTACATCGCGGTCACCGATCCGCTCAAGCGCCAGCTTCCCGGCCGGCTGGTCGGCGTGTCGGTGGACGCCGACGGCCGTCCCGCCTACCGCCTCGCCCTGCAGGCCCGCGAGCAGCACATCCGCCGCGAGAAGGCAACAAGCAACATCTGCACGGCCCAGGTGCTGCTGGCCGTGACCGCCGCCATGTACGCCGTCTATCACGGGCCAGAAGGGCTGGCCGGCATCGCACGGGGCGCGCACCGTAGCGCCGCGCTCCTCGCCGCCACCCTGCGCGAATATGGCTACCGAACGGTCCGCGGTGACTTCTTCGACACCATCCGGATCGTGTTCGCGGGCGGGCGGGACGAAGCGACCCGCGCGCTGAACCGTGCTCACGAGGCGGGCTTCAATCTGTACCTGGCGCCCGACGGCGCGCTGCAGGCCAGCTGCGACGAGACCACCACCGATCAGCAGCTAGCGGAGCTCGTGGCCGCGATCTGCCAGGTGGAGCGGCCAGCCGACGTGACGCTGTCCGATGCCGAGCCCGACGTGCTGCCAGCTTCGCTCAGGCGCACGTCGCAATACCTCACCCACCCGGTGTTCAGCGCCCACCGCAGCGAGACCGCGATGTTGCGCTACCTGCGGCGGCTGGCCGACTTCGACGTCGCCCTTGACCGGTCGATGATCCCGCTCGGCTCGTGCACGATGAAGCTGAACGCGGCGGCCGAGATGGAGCCGATCAGCTGGCCGGAGTTCGCCGGGTTGCACCCGTTCGCGCCCGCTCCGCAGGCCGGAGGCTACCTGGAGCTGATCGAGTCCCTCGAGGTCCGGCTGGCCAAGCTCACCGGCTACGACGCGGTGTCCTTGCAGCCGAACGCCGGCTCCCAGGGCGAGCTGGTCGGCCTGCTCGCGATCAGGGCCTACCACGCGTCGCGCGGCGAGGACGAACGCGACGTCTGCCTGATCCCCGAGTCGGCGCACGGCACCAACGCGGCCAGCGCGGTGCTGGCCGGCCTCAGGGTCACGGTCGTCAAGTGCGGCCATGACGGCGCCATTGACGTGAACGACCTGCAGTCCAGGCTGGCGGCGCACGACGGGCGGGTCGCCGCGATCATGCTGACCTACCCGTCCACGGCCGGCGTCTACGAGCAGAACGTGAGCGCCGTCTGCGCCGCGGTGCACGAGGCGGGCGGCCAGGTGTACATCGACGGCGCGAACCTAAACGCGCTGGTCGGCCTGGCTACCCTGCCGTCGTTCGGCGCCGACGTGTCGCACCTGAACCTGCACAAGACCTTCTGCATCCCGCACGGCGGCGGCGGCCCGGGTGTGGGCCCGGTCGCGGTCCGCGCGCACCTGGCGGATTTCCTGCCCGGCCGGGGCGAGGTCGGCCCGGTCGCGGCGGCGCCCTACGGCTCTGCGGGCATCCTTCCTATCTCCTGGGCGTACATCGCCATGATGGGCGCGCCCGGCCTCCGCCAGGCCACGGGCGTGGCGGTGTTGTCCGCCAACTACGTGGCCAGGCGGCTGGCTCCGCACTACCCGGTGCTGTTCACCGGGCGGAACGGCCTGGTCGCGCACGAGTGCGTCATCGACCTGCGCCCACTGACCCGCGACACGGGTATCACCGTGGACGACGTGGCCAAGCGGCTGATCGACTACGGCTTCCACGCGCCCACCATGTCGTTCCCTGTGGCCGGCACGTTCATGATCGAGCCCACCGAGAGCGAGAGCCTGGCCGAGCTCGACCGCTTCTGCGACGCGATGATCGCGATCAGGTCCGAGATCGCCCGGGTGGCCGACGAGGACTACGACCCGCACGACAATCCGCTGAAGAACGCCCCGCATACCGCCGAGATGCTCATCGCGGGGGAGTGGAAGCACCACTACCAGCAGGAGGAGGCGGCGTACCCGGTCGGCGTGGACCGCCGCGCGAAGTACTGGCCGCCGGTGCGGCGGATCGATCAGGCCTACGGCGACCGCAACCTGATCTGCGCCTGCCCTCCGCCCGAGGCGTTCGCCAGCTAAGGACGGCATGCCAGCTAGGAGAGGGGCGCCAGCGCGCGGTGAAGCTGGCCGCGGGTGGTGACGTCGAGCTTGGCGAAGACCTTGTGCAGGTGATACTCGACGGTGCGGGGGCTGATGAACAGCTGCGCCGCGATCTGGGGGTTGGAGTTCCCTGCGCTGGCCAGCTGGGCGATCCGGGCCTCCTGCGGGGTCAGTTCCCGCACCGGGATGACGCCCCTCCTGCGGAGCCGCTCGCCGGTCGCCGCGAGCTCGTGGTCCGCGCGCCGGGCGAACCCGTCGGCGCCCATGGCGGCGAACATCTCGCCCGCAGTCCGCAGCTGCCGCCGCGCCTCCTTGCTGCGCTTTTCCCGGCGGAGCCATTCGCCGTACAGCAGGTGGGCGCGCGCCAGATGCGGCACCGCACGGGTGCGGCCGAGCCTGCTCACCGCCTCCTGGTAGAGGCTCTCGGCCTGCTCTGGAGCACAGATCAGCGCCCGTGACCGCGCCTGCATCCCCAGCCCCCACTCGGTGGCGGACACGCCGGCCGTCCGCCCGAGCCGGGCCACCGCCCGTTCGGCCAGGGCCAAGTTCCCGCTACGGGCGGCCGCCTCGGCCAGTTCGGGCAGCGCCCACAACGCAAAGCCCAGCTGGTCGGCCCGCTCGGCGCTGCCCTGCTCGGCGCTGCCCTGCTCGGCGCTGCCCTGCTCGGCGCTGCCCTGCTCGGCGCTGCCCTGCTCGGCGCTGCCCTGCTCGGTATTGCCCTGCTCGGCATCGCGCAGCGCCGACGCGACTGCATCCTCATAGCGGCCCAGACCGTTGTGCAGCAACGCTGTCGTGTACCCGTGCGCGCCGTTCGCCCGGTCCTCCCGGATCTCAAGACGCCCCTCAACCCCCTCCGGACGGCCCCGCCACGCGGCGAGCGCGAGCCGCGCATGGGCCGCGGCGGTTCCGGTGTCGCCACTGAGCGTGTCCAGCTGGTCGGCGAACGACTCCGCGGCGACGAAGTCGCCGCTAAGGACGGCCGCGATCGCGGCCATGCCGAGCGCCCGCGGCAGTTCAGGCAGGGCGCCCGCGTCGCGCGCGGCGCTGGCCATCCGGTCGGCGATCTGGACCAGGGCCTCGTCGTCCCACAGGTTGACGGCCACCCGGCATCCCAGCCACAAGATGCTCAGCGCGTCCGCGCTCAGCGCACGCTCGGGTTCTTCGGTCAGCGCGCGCAGCGCACTGCGCAGCGCGGGCAGCCCGGCCCGGTAACCGTTCCCCGCCTGCGCAGCCAGGCCGTCCAGCATAAGGTCACCCGACCGCGCGGGTTCAGGCCGGGGCGGCGCCGCGCGCGCCGCCAGGGCCGCGTCGTGCCATCCGGCGCCAGTGGCGTCCCCGGCCGCCATGGCCGTCATGACCGCGTCCAGGTAGGCGCGCCGGGCCAGCGAGGCATCGAGCGGCGCCAACCGGGCCGCGGCGTCAAGCAGCAGCGCCGGGGTGTCGGTGCGGCCGGCAACCGAGGCGATCCGTGCCGCCAGGTGATCGGCCACCGCCTGCTGCGGCTCGGTAAGCGGCCCCTGCCGTGCCGCGGCCAGCAGTCTGGCCGCCTCGCCGGGCGCGCCCGCATCGTGCTTGGGCCGCACGGCGGCCAGGTTCCGCCTGGCCCGTTCGGCAGGCTCTGGGCTGAGCACGGCGGCGCGCTCAAGGAAGGCCGCGGCGGCGGCCGGTCCGCCGCGGCCAAGCGCACGGTTCGCCAGCAGCTCGAGGTCGGCGGCCACGCCCTCGTCCGGGCCGAGGGTAGCTTGGCCGCAATGCCAGGCTCGCCGGTCGGCGTCGTGCTCGGCGTCGGTCGCCTCCGCCAGCGCGGCATGCACCGCCAACCGTTCAGCGGCGGGCGCGGACCGGTAGATGACCGACCGCACCAGCGGGTGCCGGAACGTCACCGCGGCGCCCAGCCGGACGAGGCCGGCGATCTCCGCCGGGGTAAGGTCGTCGATGCTCAGCCCGAGCCTGGCCGCGGCCTGGCCGAGCAGGCCTGGGTCGCCGAGCGGTTCCGCCGCGGCCACGAGCAGCAGCCGCCTGGTGGCGGCCGGCAGCGCGGTGACGCGGGCGAGGAATCGGTCGGCAACCCGCTCGGCCACCGGGCGCGCCACCCCCGGCGATACGCTGAAACCGCCCGCCAGGTCTCCGGCCGCGGTCGCCGCGCGAGCGAACTCGAGCAGCGCCAGCGGGTTGCCGACGGCCTCGGCGACGATCCGGTCCCGCACCCGCTCATCGAGCCGGCCGGGGACCGCGGACGCCAGCAGGGTGCGGGCGTCGGAATCGGGCAGGCCGCCGAGCGGCAGCTCCGGCAGCCCGGCGAGCCATCCGGCGGCTTCCCCGGTCCGGACGCTGAAGATCACCGCGGCCGACTCGGCGTACAACCGCCGCGCGGCGAACGCCAGGGCCTGCAACGACGGCTCGTCGACCCACTGGGCGTCGTCCACCAGGCAGAGCACGGGCCGAGCCGCCGCCTCCTCGGTCACCAAGCCGAGCGTCCCCATGCCGACGAGGAACCGGTCAGGTGAGTTCGTGCCGCCGTGGCCGATCGCCGCTGCGAGCGCCTCGGCCTGCGGCTGCGGAAGCCGGCCGAGGTGCCCGGCCATCGGCGCGCAGGCCTGCTGCAGCGCGGCGAACGCGATCTCCATTTCCGATTCGATGCCGGTGACCTGGATGACCGCGTAGCCGGTTGCGGCCCGCGCGGCGTAGCCGAGGATGGAGGACTTGCCTATGCCCGGCTCGCCGCGGACCACCAGTGAGCCGCTCGTGCCGTTGCGGGCCTCGCCGAGCAGCCGGTTGACCGCCGCGCGCTCCGCCTGCCTGCCGATCAGATGTGGGTTCACGCTTGCGACTATCCGCCTGCGAGCGCAACGCCAGCATCGACGCCAGCGGCTATTGCCATGACGGGAGGCTGTAAAAGTCGGATACCGGCTAGCCGGTAGCGGCGTTCAGGTAGGCCAGGACGGCCAGCACGCGCCGGTGATCGTCGGAGCTGTCGGGAAGATGGAGCTTGGTAAGGATGCTCCGCACGTGCTTCTCCACCGTCCCCTCGGCGATCCAGATCTGACGGGCAATCCCGGCGTTGGACCGGCCCTCCGCCATCAGCGCGAGAACTTCCCGTTCGCGGGAGCTCAGTGCCCCAAGCGGGTCGTTGTTGCTGCCTTGCCGGACCCGGACCAGATCCTGGACGAGACCAGGGTCGATCACCATGCCGCCCGCGATAACCCGGCGCAGCGAGCCGATGAACTCGGGCACGTTGGCGATCCTGTCCTTGAGCAGGTATCCGATCCGCTGGCCGCTCGACAGCAACTCCACCGCGTGTTCGGCCTCCGCGAACGCCGAAAGGACGACGATGCCGGTGGCCGGAAATTCGACGCGGATCGCCAGGGCCGCGTCCAGTCCGTCGGTCGTGTTCCCCGGCGGCATCCGGATGTCGACCAGAACCAGGTCGGGCCGGAGCGCCCGGACTTGCGCGAGGAGTTCAGCGGCGTCGCCCGCCTGGCCGACGATCTCGAACCCGTTACGCTCAAGCAGCCCGGCCAGGCCTTCGCGCAGCAGAACGTAGTCGTCCGCTACCACGACCCTTGTGGGCTGTCCGGGATCACCCAGATCCGTCACCCGAACATGTAACCATGACCCGCGGCCGGAGGCCTAGCGCTACCCGTTCGCGGTGCCGACCAGGCGAAAGATCGCGTCGGCCGACAGTTCGGTCTTGCTGATGAAACCCGCCGCCGGGCTGGCTGCGAGCAGGTCGGCGTAGTCGTCCTCGGCGTACGAGGAGATGAGGACGACGTGTCCGACGTAGGGCCTGATCAAAAGCGCGACATCGAATCCGCTTTCCTCGCCGAGCGATATGTCGACAAGAGCCACGTCCGGGCGGAGCTCGCGCGCCAGCAGCTGTGCCTCCGCGCCGTTGGCGGCGACGCCGACCACGGCCAGTCCCTGCCGCTCGAGCATGGCCCGGGCGACCTCGAGGAAGGGCTTGTTGTCATCGACAATGACGCACAGCAACCGCATGCGCGTCAGTCTGCCAGGCCGCAGCCGCCCGTAGCATTGCAGCTAACCGGTAACGCCACACCTGATAGCAGGAAAACACGAGAGCCGGTTCGCTCGACAGCGATCCGGACGGGCCGGGACTGCGATCATATTGTGGTGAACCCCGCCTGGCTCAGGCAGAGTGCCTGGCTGGCCGCCGCCTTGCTCACGCCGGCGCTGCTGGCCCTGGCCCTGTTGCCGCTGCGCGGCCACGTGGACCCGGTCGTGGTCGCCGCGATCCTGCTCCTGGTCTCGGCCGCCGCGTTCGCCCGCGGGGAGCGGCTGCCCAGCCTGGCGGCCGCCGTGAGCGCGTCGCTTTCCTTCGACTACTTTTTCAACCCGCCCTACGACAACTTCACCATCCACGGCGTCGAGGGCGCGGAGACCACGGTCGTGCTGATCGCGGCGGTACCCGTGCTGGGGACCTGGGTCGGGAGGCTGGCAGGCCAGGAGGCCGCACGAGAGCGCGAACTGCGCATACAGGCCGAACAGTACGCCGCGGAACTCGCGCAGCGGCAGCGGGAAATCGAGCAGATGGCGGCGGAACTCGCCGCCTCGCGGCGGCGCATCGTGGCCGTCAGCGACGAGACGCGACGCCGCATCGAGCGCAACTTGCACGACGGCGTCCAGCAGCGCATCGTGACCCTTTCGCTTATGGTGCGTGGTGTCCGGGATAGCGTCCCGGACGACCTGGCCCAGGCCCGGGCCGACATCGACCAGGTGTCGGATGGGCTGGCCCTGGCACTCGAGGAGCTTCGCGACCTCTCCCGTGGCCTGCATCCGGCCATCCTCACCGAGAGAGGTCTCGGTCCCGCCCTGCGGTCGCTGGCCCGGCGGTCGGCTCTTCCGGTGCAGGTGGAGGTGAACTACAGCGCCCGGCTGGCGCAATCCCTGGAAGTCACTGCCTACTACGTCGCCTCTGAGGCCTTCACCAATGCGGCCAAGCATGCCAGGGCGTCCGCGGTGGAAATCGTGGTCGGCTCCTCCGACGGCTCGCTGGTCGTCCGGGTCAGCGACGACGGCGTCGGCGGGGCCGACCCCAGCCGCGGATCGGGGCTGGCGGGCCTGCGGGATCGGGTGGAAGCGGTGGGCGGCGTCATGACCCTGGACAGTCCCGTCGGCTCGGGCACCGTGCTCACCGTGCGGCTCCCGCTGGAGGCTCGCCATAACGCGGGTTCATGAACAAGTCCTCCTGCGCGCACCGCCGGTGCCCCGGAAGGGCTGTGGAAGGGGTGCGGTGCGCGCAGGCGCTGGCGGCGGGGTGGGTGCCGGATCTGGTTACTGCGCGGCGACGGGGAAGGTGGTCAGCTCGGACAGGTGCGGGGGCAGCGCGAGGGTGACCACGCTCTCCTGCTCCTGCGGGTCGGTACGCGCGACCACGGCGACGGTCATGACCTCGCTGCGATTCACCGGCAGGTGCGGGGTGCCCGGCGGGACGTACATGAAGTCGCCGGCCTTGACCACCGAGCGCTGGCGCAGGCCCTCTCCGTGCCACACCTCGGTCTCACCGCTGACGGTATAGATGGCTGACTCGTGACCGTCGTGGACGTGGGGGACGCCACGGGTGCCCGGCGGGATCGTCACCACGTGCAGGCACAGAGCCCTGGCGCCCGCGGACCGGCTGCTGACGCCGGTAGCCAGGCTCATCCCCTGCCTGCCGTCGTAGCTTCCGCACCCGCGGATGATGATGACCTCACCGGGAGTATCGATAGCCATCGCCGGGGCATGGAGCGCTCGCTCCCAGGCATTAGTTACTCTTAGCATTTAATCATATCCAATCCGTGATGCCTCTTATTGGACAGGATATGGCTCTATGTAGTCGTTTGAACACTCTTCGTATGGACAGCATCTTCTAACCTCAGAGTTAGGTAGATCTATCCAAAAAGTAAGTAGCCGATGTGTGCACGCGGGATCAGGTCCGGTCGAACGGTTCGGGGTAGCTGAACGTGCCGCGCACCGAGGGCAGGTAGGCCGTAAGCGTGCGAACTTGGAAGTGCGGTTGCCAGTGCGGCTTGGGCGGCGTGATCTGGCAGTCGGTGCTTGGCCGGAAGCCGAATCGGCCGTAGTAGGCGGGGTCGCCGAGCAGTGCGACCAGTGGCTCGCCGAGCGCGTCGGCCGCGCCGAGGACGGCATGCATGAGGGCGCTGCCCACGCCGCGGCGCTGGCCGTCCGGCCGGACGGTAAGCGGGCCAAGCGCAAGCACGGGGGAGCGGCCGACGTGCCCCCTGGTGCACAGCACGTGTCCGATGACCTCGTCATCGGCCCTCACCGCGACCATCGACAGTGTCGGCAGCCACGCCGGGCTGGCCCGCAACTCGTCGACCAGCCTGGCCTCGGGCGGGTCCTCGCCGGGTGGCTGGCCGGGCCGGGCGAACGCGGCGGCGGTGATGGCGCGGATGGCGTCGGCATCCAGTGCGGCCTCACGCCGTATCAGCACCGGGTGGTGCGCGCCGTCCGGGTGCTGTTTCCTGGTGGCCGCGCCGGCGCAGACGCGCAGGAGACGCAGGTCGCCTGCCGCGTCCGTGCTGTCGGTGAACTGATCGATCGCGCCGGTAAGCGGCAGCCGCCCTATTTGAGAGTCGGTGACTGCCTCCCGCAACGCCAGGGCGAACCTGGCCGCGCCGATGACCCGGTAGGGCCGGTCGTAGAAGCGCCGGGTCCTGGTGTCAAGTGGCGGGGTGAACCCGAGCCGGTTGTGCAGCGTGGCGGCCATCTGGTAGGCGTCGCACAGGTGCTGCTCGCGGGTGGGCCAGTCGCCGCACGACAGCGCGGCATCCAGGCAGGCGCCGAACCTGGCGGTGTCGGGGAGCCGCGCGAATGCCGTGCCAAGCCACTTGCTGTAGGGCGGGTAGCGGCGGTGCATCAGCAGCCACAGCCGCATCAGGTCGCGGGCCAGCCGTGCGCTGACTATGGCCGAGCCCAGGTCATCGCCGGCCTCGGCGCAGCGGCCGGGGAAGGCCTCTTCCTGCCCGATGCGCTGCCACTGGCAGGCCAGCAGGTACAGCCACACGTCACGCGGATACCATTCCAGGCGGGCCCGGGCCCCGGTCAGCTCGCCCGGCCCGTCGCGGAAGACCTCCCCGCCGGTGAACTCCGCCAGTCGCTGCGCCGGCGTAGCCAGCCAGTCCAGCAGAGTGACCTCGCGCCGCGGGTCGAATCCGAGGTGCGCGGCGAACCAGGCACCCAGGCCGGTGACCTCCACGCGGTGCCGGGCATCCCCGCCGGGTTCGCTGGTGACAGGGAACGCGACCGGGTAGCCGCGGAACGACTTCGGCAGGCGGTCGGCGAGCATCGCGGTGACCGCTGCGGCGTGCCGGGCGGCTTGCCCGTCGGGCAGGAAGACCTGCAGCCGCGGTCCCCAGTCGTGATCGGTGGACCGCTCGCTGTCGAGGCCCGCGACCTCCGATCCGGGGCCGAGCAGCGCCGCCGCGTACGGCACCCCCGGGAACTCCTGGTCAAGCAGCGTGCGCACCGCGCTTGTATAGAACTCGCGGGCAAGCCGGAGACCAGGGATGAACGCATCAGCCACGTCGGCGATCCTGCCGCGCCAGTTCGCGCATGTCGCCTTATTTTCCGGCCAATGCCCGCGCCGGCCTTGACCGCGAAAGTTAGTAGCACTTACATTGTGAGTGGTACTTACATGAATGACCGACGGGGCGGGTTAGGGGCAACAGTCATGCGTAATGGCCAGGGCGACAGCTGGACCGAGGCGGACGTACCAGCTCAGCGGGGGCGTACGGTCGTCATCACCGGCGCGAACACGGGCCTGGGTTTCGAGACGGCCAGGGTTTTCGCCGCGCGAGGTGCGCGAGTCGTCCTGGCCTGTCGCGACCTGGGGCGGGCCAAAGAAGCGGCGGCCCGGATCCTTGGCGGCAGCTCGCAGCCGGCCGCGACGCCAGAGGACGTGCAGGCGGTCCGGCTCGACCTGGCCTCGCTCGCCTCGGTGCGAGAGGCGGCCGACGAGATCGGTTCGGCCTACGGCCAGGTCGACCTGCTGATCAACAACGCCGGCGTAATGATGACGCCCCGCGGGCGTACCGCAGACGGCTTCGAGCTCCAGCTCGGCGTCAACCACCTGGGTCACTTCGCGCTGACCGGCCTGCTGCTTGGCCGGATGCTCGACCGGGAAGGCTCTAGGGTGGTTACCGTAAGCAGCAACGGCCACAAGTCCGGACGGATCGATTTCGATGACTTGCAGTTGCAGCGGCGGTACCGGCGGATGGGCGCGTACTACCAGTCCAAGCTGGCCAACCTGATGTTCGCCTACGAGCTGCAGCGGCGTCTGGCCGCTGCCGGGGCGCGGACGCAAGCGCTTGCCGCCCATCCGGGGAAGGCGCGGACCGAGCTGACCAGGTACCTGCCGGGCTGGGCCCGGTTCGAGGACATGGTCGTCGAGCAGCCGTTCGGGCAAAGCGCAGCGATGGGGGCGCTGGCCACGCTGCGGGCCGCCACTGACCCCGCGGCGCGTGGCGGCGAGTACTACGGACCGGGCCACCGGGGCGAGCTGCGCGGCCACCCTCGCCTGGTGGACGCGAGCGAGCGCGCCCGTGATGTCGAGGCCCAGCAGCGGCTATGGCGCGAATCAGAACGGCTCACCGGTGTCAGGTACCCCGTCTGAGCGCTCCGGCGACTTCGATGGGCCGGCCGGATCCCGGGCGTCGCGGGACGGCCGCTACCACCACGGCGACCTCAAGGCGGCCCTGGTCGACGGGGCCGTCGAGCTGATCGCCGAGCGCGGCATGCGCGGCTTCTCGCTGGCCGAGCTGAGCCGTCGCCTGGGCGTCACGGTCGCCGCGCCCTACCGGCACTTCGCGGACCGCGACGAGCTGCTCGCCGCGGTGGCCGTCCGCGCGCTGCACGCCTTCGCGGACGCGCTGGCCGCGGAGTCAGGCGACCAGGACCCGCCGGAGCAGCGGCTGGCCGCGATGGCCAGCGGCTACGTCAGGTTCGCTGCGCAGCAGCGTCCGCTGTTCGACGTCGTCTACGCCACCGGCCTGGACAAGACCCGCTACCCGGAGCTCCGGGCCGCCTACGAGAGGGTGGACCAACCGCTCGATTCCTGCGTGGCCCGGCTCTGCCCGGACGACCCCGAGGCCGCGAAGGTGCTCTCGGACGCCCTGGAGGCGAGCGCGCACGGTCACGCGATGCTGCTCCTCGACGGCTCCTACGGAGAGGGACCCGGCGCCATCGAATGGGCCGCGGCCCAGGCCGCCCGGGTCACCCTCGCCCTGATCCAGGGCCGTGCCGCCCTCCAGATCCCGCCCGCCGGGGGCCGGGCTGACGGGTTAGCGCGGCGACCGAGCCCGCGCCCCCGTAGCGGGGCCGGTCGCCGGCCGAGGCCACGCCGGTCAGTTCTGCAGCTGGCGCAGCTCGTCAAGCACCCGGCGGCGGAGGGTATCCGGGTCGAGGCCCAGGCCGGGGAGGGTGACCGCGGCAAAGTCGCCGCGCGGGTAACGCTCGGCCACGCGCAGCACGCCAAGCAGCAAATGCTCGGTGCCGATGTAGTTGTGGTGCAGGGCGCGCGCCTGTTTGAGCGATAGCGCCAGGGCCAGCTTGGCCTGGTCGTTCAGCGGCAGCCTGCCGGTCCAGTTGAGCGGGCCCCTGGGCGTGAGCGGCACCCGCCCGAGTGCGCCGGGGCCGAAGCCCTCCTCGATCCTGCGCCTGATCTCGTCCAGGTCGATGCCGATCGCCGCCAGCGCCTCGGCGTCGTCGGTCGCCTCGTCCCCTGAGCCGATCGCGCCGGGCCGTGTGCCACTCGTGCGGCCGATCTCGCGCTCGATCGCCGCGGCGTCCACGCCCAGGGCGGTCAGCGCCCTGGCCGCCACGCCATCGGCGGCGGCCAGCCCGTACAGCATGTGTGCCAGGCGGATCTGGTCGTCGCCATGCTCCTTCGCGTTGGCCATTGCCAGGCTCACGACCTTCCTGGCCTTGTCGGTGAATCGCTCGAACATCTCGGGTAAGTCCCCTCGGTCAGCGGGCGCGGGCGCGGCGGCGGATCGGATGGTTGACATCAGCCCGCCGCGCGTGCTTCTTGTGGACGGCCTGCCGGGACACGCCGAGGACCTCGGCAATCTCCTGCCACGACCAGCCATGCTCGCGTGCGTTATCCACCTGGAGCGCCTCGAGCTGCTCCAGTAGCCTGCGCAGCGCGGCGACGGCCCGGAGCCCGGTACGCGGGTCAGAGCTGTCGGCTGCGGCCGCCAGTGCAGGTGCGTTTTCCATGCTGTCAATTTATGTTGACAGTCGCCTTGTTGTCAACTTCAGTTGACGGCAGCCGATTACGGAACGCTTACCGGGGGCGAGTGAACCGTGCGAGATCGGGTGACGTACCGATAACTAGAGGGGAAGGGCCGGCCTGCGCCGGCGCCGGAGAGAAGTCCGTCCCGATCGGCGCCGGGACCATGTTCCATGGGGCCCGGGAGAGCATACGATCCAGCTAGGCCCGGCTTGCGCAACGGGGAGGTATGGTGACCAGCCTGACCAGCGGGTCTGTCCCGGCTCGTCATGCCGGGGCCGACCCGTATCCCGCCCCGCGGCGGCCGGGCGGTCCCCGAGCCCAGGGGAGCCCGGGTCGGCCGGGACCAGTGGTACCACGGCCCGTTCGGGATAAAAAAGAATACGAATGGGTGAACGCGCGCACGGTCCTGGCCGTGATCGGCGCGGGCGCCATCGCCGTCATCGCGCTGTGGTGGCACAGCACGCCCAACGCCAGCGGGCTCGGCGGCTGGCTGACCGGCGCCGGCGAGATCCTTGGCCTGCTGGCCGGGTACGGCGTGGTGGTCCTGGTCGCGCTGATGGCGCGGCTCCCGCCGCTTGAGCGCGGCATCGGCACCGATCA
>Ga0335075_10001094_pt1 | contig 45589 bp, 33 predicted proteins | sample Lox_Sample_24_FD_206723 | JGI IMG/M metagenome (GOLD analysis project Ga0335075, IMG submission 206723) | Soil microbial communities from Loxahatchee National Wildlife Refuge, Florida, United States - Lox_Sample_2.4 | ecosystem: Environmental > Terrestrial > Soil > Wetlands | place: USA... | reverse complement strand
TAGCCTCGATGTCGGTCGCCATCTCGGCGAGCGTAAACTGCACGGCCTGGAACTCGGCGATGGGCTTCCCAAACTGCTTGCGCTCCTGCGCATATTTCGCGGCGTGATTCCAAGCTCCCTGGGCAAGGCCGAGCATCTGGGCTCCGATGCCGATGCGGCCTTCGTTCAGGGTCTCGATAGCGATCTTGTAGCCTTTGCCGGGCTCGCCGAGGACATTTTCTCCCGGGACGCGGCAATCCTCAAGGATCAGCTCGCAGGTCGACGAGGCGCGAATGCCCAGCTTGTCCTCTTTTTTTCCAACCGTGAAGCCGGGGGAATCCTTTTCGACGAGGAAGGCCGTAATGCCCTTGTAGCCGGCGGCCGGATCGAGCGTAGCGAAGACGATGAAGAATCCGGCCTCGCGGGCGTTGGTGATCCAGAGCTTCTGGCCGTTAAGGACGTATTCACCGCCACGCTTCTCTGCGCGCGCCTGAAGCGCAAATGCATCCGAGCCTGATGCAGCTTCGCTCAGCGCATAGGCGCCCACAGTATCAACAGCCATGCGCGGCAGGCAACGCTTCTTCTGGTCTTCAGTTCCCCAGCGCAACAGGGCATTGACGCAGAGGGTGTTTTGCACGTCAACCAGCACGCCGACCGAGGGATCGACGGCAGAGATCTCTTCGACTGCGAGGATAGCCTCAAAGAAGGATCCGCCCGAGCCACTGTACTCGACAGGGATCTCGATACCCATCAAGCCCAATTGGAACAGTTGCGGTAACAAATCGGCGGAGAAGTGCTGTTCCTCGTCCATCTGGCGCACCAGAGGACCGATGGTCTGTTGCGCGAAATCGCGGACGGTCGAACGGAATAGCTGCTCGTCTTCGCTAAGTTGCGTAAGCGGTACAGCAGTGGAAATGGCAACGGCTTCAGGTGACATCGGGCTCCCTCAAAAAACGGCAGGAAAACCGTAGAGTGTAGCACCTGAGGTGGCCGGAAGACAGGCGGCCCGCGGGAGCAGGCCGCCTCTGAAGTTCTAGTGGTGCGATGGGAACGGGCTATCCCAGTGGTAGACCAGTTCCAGATAGGCGAGTTGGGCGGCCTGGCCGGCTGGGTAGATTTTGTGTACGACCGTCTTGCCCCAGCCATGGCCGTAGTAGAGGTTCACGTCAAGATGCGAGGTGGCGTGCCAGTCTGAGCTGATGTCGGCAAGGTTGGTAAAGGAGGTGTAGCCGTTGCCGGGACGTCCGGTGAAGCCGAAGACCTTATTGTCAAAAGCGCCGCCGCCCTGGTACCAGAGGTCGTGGCCTGACGTGAGCTGGAGCCAGTGGAGATCACTGCGCAGTTCCCACTTCTTCGTGGGACGATCAATGACCTGCACGAACTCATCTTTCAGGTTCATCAGGTTGTAGATGGGGGTTCGTGCATAGTTGCGAGGGGTCGGCAGAAGTTCGAAGAAGGTTCCGTGCACGTTGTCGTTCGGATTATTGTCGCCGCTGCTGCGCCACCAGCCGCCGCGAATCCAGGGCGTGCTCGCCACGTGGAGGAACTGATAACCGGCTTCGACGGCAGCAGCCCCGCCACGCTGCTCCTGCGTTCCCCAGCGGCCGTTCTGCAGCGCTCCCCATCCGACAAAGTCGAATTGGCCGGAACCGGCAGGGACAACCGTCAGAAAGTCGCCGCCATAGGTGCCGAGACGGATGTTGCGATGATCGGTCTGGCGCACGGCGAGAGAGCGGTTGTCGGTCTTGGTAATTCCCGTGCGTCCGTCGTGATATCCGATGGCAAAGACGCGCCACAGGAAGCGATCGCTCCAGTCCGACTTGGTGTAGGCAAGGTACTGCGCGTCGACGTTAAGCTCAGGGTTGCCGTTCATGTTGAAGACGCCCTGGTCGGCACGGCCAAACATCGTAGTGATATCCCAGCTTCCCTGCCCGTAGTGCGCATCGATTCCGTCAAAGCTACGCTGAGCGACAGTGAAGCCGAAATTACCGATCAACCGTTGCGCCACGCGGTTCGGCTGGAGCCAGGCAAGCGTCGGGTTTTTCGGTTTTGTCTCTGTTCCTTCAACCCATTCGATTCTGCCGATGCGGATGTTCTGATCCGGGGCGGCGTCATATCGGACAAAGGCCTGTTTCACGAAGGCTGCGACGGGCCACGAATTGTTGCCATTGGAGGCATAGTAGGTGGCACCCAGACCGAGCTGGCCTTGCGCTGTATTGGAGCTCACCGAATAGTCGGGAGCGTCCAGGACGGTGGGCTGCGTGATCTCGAGCCTCCAGTCCCAGTTGACCAGCTTCTGCGATAACCCGAATCTCAGAAGCGACTCGCCGTAGCCGTACGAGTTATCGTAGGGTGGCGCTTCGAACCATTCCCAGCCGACACCGCGAGCGCGCTCGTAAACAAAGACTGTAACCGGATGAGCGGCCGGCTTTGGGGCCGCGGGAACCGGCTGAGCCGGTTGTGAAGTCTGGGCGGATAGTGAGAAAGCCCCTGCGCCTAACAGCAGGGCCAGAGAACAAATAGAACGGCGCAAACTTGCCTCCAGAAAAAGGTCGTTCAATTCCTCAAGGTGGATTCCTAGTTTTTGTTGCTGATCTTCGCTCCCCACTCAACACGCTTCATTGAACGCTCTTGTTACCGTGTTCGGGGCATTCATCCTGAGCGGAACAAAAGACGGTGGCTTCCGAGCACGGGATGGAGCAAAGGATGAAGCTAGCTACCCCGCAGGGTCAACCAACTTAAGGTTGATCTTTGTCTCCACCCGCAACAGGCTGGCAGCAGGCACATCAACACTTGGCGCAGAAGTCAATCGAAAGGTTGAAATACCCATCAAACAATTGGCCGAAGACGAAAGAACATCGCTTTGAGTAGCTTGGAGTCGGTCATCAGCGCCCAAAAGCAGGTGCTGCAAAAACCTTTCGATCCTTTCTTAAGCGAGGCGGTCCCATGGCGACATCCAATCCAAGTATTCCCCACCCGGCAGTAGCTGCATCGACGCACCCTGGCCTCTTCGAGAAGTTGAACGCCCAGTGGCACGAACGCGCGCTGTTGTTCTTCATGGCGATCGTGCTTGGACACTGGGGTGAGCATCTGGCCCAGGCATACCAGATCTGGGTGATGGGCTGGCCGCCTTCAAAGGCAAATGGCATTCTCGGTCTCTGGTATCCATGGCTGATCAAGTCAGAGGCGCTGCACTATGGATACGCCCTGGTCATGCTCATCGGGATCTGGGTGCTGCGGAAGGGCTTTGTTGGCCGCAGCTACACATGGTGGATGGTCGCTTTCTGGATCCAGTTCTGGCACCACATCGAGCATCTGCTTCTCATCGGACAGGCAACCTTTCACCACAACCTGTTCGGCAAGCCTGTGCCGTTCAGCATCATTCAGCTCTTTATTCCGCGCGTGCAGCTGCACCTCTTTTACAACTCCATCGTCTTCATTCCGATGGTTATCGCCATGTATTACCACATGTTCCCGCCCCAGGGCGAAACAGTGAAGGCTCTTTGCACCTGCTCCTGGCGCCACGACGACGTGGACGATGAAGAGGACGCCGTCGCCGCCTGATTTCGCGAAGTCTGCCGGCCGGTTGTATGTTGAGAAATGGGCTCTAATCTGACAAATCTATCCGGGCATTTTCGTTTCGCCAGAATGTCCGGAGCATCTCTTGTCCTGGCCTGTCTCGGAGCCCTCATCCTGAGCTCCTGTCATCGTCCGAACAGCTCTGTGCCGGACGTAACGATTCAGGAACAGATTTCGCCGCAGCCGCCCAAGGTAGGTCAGGCGACGGTTGCCGTTGAGCTCACCGATGTGGCGCGAAAACCGATCGCCAATGCGAATATCATGGTTGAGGCCGACATGTCCCATCCCGGCATGAGCCCGGTCTTCGGGAAGGCGAACGAAATCGCACCCGGAACATATAGCGCCCCGATCAACTTCAACATGGGCGGGGATTGGATTGTCCTGCTGCATATCAAACTTCCCGATGGGCGAAAGATCGAGCGCCAAATGGACGTGAGGGGCGTCCGGTCGAACTAAAAGCTATTGCCTGCTACGCTGTCCAATTCGCCTGCTCCAGGGGACGATCTCCAGGACGATCTGGAAGACGATTTTGTAGACTCTCCCCCGTTTGATCTGCTGCAAGCACCCGTGATCGGGCGCTTTCTGCAGTGGCGGCATTCGCGCACTGTGCTGGGTATTCCCCTGCTGTTGGTCAGCCTGGTGATGATTCTGCACGGTCTGCTCGGGCCGACGATCTCGCCCAAGAATCTTGCCACGGTACTGACATGGGTGCACTTCCGCGGGGCGCTGGTCCTGGTGATCCTTGTGGCCGGCAACTTCTTCTGCATGGCCTGCCCGTTCATGGTGGCGCGCAACGCGCTGCGGAAGTTCATTCATCCCCGTTTCAACTGGCCTCGGAGGCTACGCAACAAGTGGATCGCAGTTGCGCTGTTTGCCCTGATCCTTTTCACCTATGAGCTCTTCGGGTTGTGGTCATCTCCCTGGCTGACGGCGTGGATTATCGCGGGATACTTCGCCAGCGTGCTGATCATTGACGGCCTCTTCAAGCACGCGACCTTCTGCAAATTTCTCTGCCCGCTGGGGCAATTCAACTTCATCTCCTCGACAGTCTCGCCGCTTGAGGTTCAGGTGCGTGACCACGAAGTCTGCTCGGACTGTCACACGAAGGACTGTATTCGCGGGCGACATGCGCCGGGCTCGGAACTGGTGGTTCTGCAACGGGGGTGTGAGCTGGCGCTCTTTCTACCCGGCAAGCGAGGCAATATGGATTGCACATTCTGCCTCGACTGCGTGCACGCGTGCCCACATGACAACATCGGCATCCTGAGCAGGACTCCGGCAAGCGAGCTTACTGAAGATCCGCTGCGGTCGGGGGTGGGCTATCTGTCACGGCGAAAGGACATCGCGGCACTGGTACTGGTCTTCTGCTTCGGCGCACTGATGAATGCCTTCGGCATGGTAAGCCCCGTCTACGCCGTCGAGAGCTGGCTGGGACGGCTCCTGCATATTCAGAGCGCCGCTCCGATACTTGGTCTGCTGTTCACGATCTTTCTGGTTGTGGAGCCGGTCGTCCTGCTGGGCAGCGCGGCATGGATCACCCGCAAGTGGGCAGGAGTAAAACGCGCCGGTCTGCCCCTTGTGCTTCGTTATACCTATTCTCTGGTGCCGCTTGGCTTCGGCATGTGGCTGGCACATTATGGATTCCACTTCTTTTCCGGCCTGTACACCATCATTCCGGTCACGCAAAATGCTCTCGCCGATCTGGGCTGGCCGATCCTGGGTGAACCGCGCTGGACGCTTCTCGGCATTCCCAGGTACATCGTCACTCCGCTGGAGTTTGCATTCCTGCTCTTCGGGCTGGCAGGATCGCTGCTGATCGCATGGCGCTTGGCCGAAGAAGATTCGGAAGAACACACGATGCGCGCCTTCATGCCGTGGGCCATGGTCGGCTTCCTGATTTTTCTCGCATCGGTATGGCTGATGACGCAGCCGATGGACATGCGCGCGACCATGATGGCGGGGTAGAAAAGATTCATGCATACCGAAACCCTGACCCTGACGACGCGAGCCGGCAACGAGCACCGGAGGATCCGCCGCATTGCTTTGGTCATCACGCTGCTGATGAGTTGCGCCTGCCTCCCGGCGTGGGCGCATATCGGGCCGCCCTATCCGATCATGCAGAACCGCAAGATAGGCCCCTACTCGGTCGATGTGTGGAGCAACCCCGATGTGGGCGTCGGGAGTTTCTTCGTCATCATTAACCCGCCGCCGGGCAGCTCCGTGCCTGCCGATATGAAGGTACAGGTGGCCGTCCGGCCGGTGAGCGGACGCCTCCCCGAAGCTACCTACGGTGCATGGCGCGAGAAGCTTCGCGACCGGGTCGAGTTTAAAACGACGGTTCCGTTCGATAAAGAAGAGATGTGGCGTGTGCGCATTCTCCTGACCAGTTCTCTGGGGAGCGGCGAAACCGATACCGACGTGCCGGTTACGCCGACGCTGCTGGGCCGGTGGAACCTCCTGCTCTTCGCGCTTCCCTTTGTCGGGGTGGGCTGGCTTTGGTTTAAGGCCGTCAAAACCAAGCGCGAGAACAGGCGGCGAGCGGAGCAGAGAAAGGCACGAAAGACGCAGAAGACAGCCGTGTAACCGCGAACACGGTTTTCCGCGAACACATGAAGTTCGATATGTTGGGGAGACCCCAAAATTCAAGATCGCATGACAAGTACACACATTTGCAATTTCGCAGCCGGAAAAGGCCGCTCCCGCCCGCTGTCAGGGCTGCTCGTGTGTGTTTTGGCTTTAGTGGCTCTGACCTCAACCGGTTGCCGCTCAAGCCTGCCGGATCGGTCGTCAAAGAAGTATGGGGAATTCGTCTCGGCCTTCTACGTTGGGTTGGCGGCATTGCAGGTGGGCGACGATGTGCGTGCCGAGCGCGAACTGTCTCAAGCCACCGAGATCGTTCCCGGCGAACCGGCGGCGTGGGCAAACTGGGGCATCCTGGCATTGCGCCAGAGGAATTTCGACCCTGCCGGCGAGCGACTGGGGCGTGCGCGAGAACTGGCTCCAAAGAATGGCGAGATCTTCTACCTGCTGGGACTAGTTGAGGCAGGACGAGGAAAATCGGCCGACGCAATCTCCGATTTTCGCAAAGCTGTAGAGGTCGATCCCAATAACCTCGTGGCAACCTATCGTCTGGCTGAGGAGATCGAGCGCCAGGGAGATCCAAACAGCGACGCCGAGTTTGAGCAATTGATGCAACGCATTGCGACCGCGCAGCCGGACAACGTAGCTGTTCTGCTGGAGCTTGGCCGCGTCGCCGCGAAGCGGGGCGACACCGCGACGTTGAAGCAGACCGTAGCGCGCATCGACGCCCGCTCCCGGGGATGGCCGCCGGAGATCGAAGAACAACTGACCGCGCTCGACGCCGCAGCCAACGGACCCGATCCGCGCACTGCAGCCACGCGTACGGCCTTTCTGCGCAATGCCCTGATGCGCCTGCCTGATTTCCGTCAGAGCCTCGCTGCGATTCAGCCTCCGCCCGGCGACGAGGCACAGCCGTTCACTCATTTTCTGCGCCTGGAGACCCCGCAGTTCACGCCCGCGCCGCCGGATACCGCAATGACATTTGCGGTTGAGCCGCTTCCAAATCCTGACAAAACCGCATGGAATTGGATCGGCGCTGTCTCTCTAAGCAGCACAGGCGCCCCAACCGTGGTCGAGGCCAATGGAAGCATAGTGCGCCTCGCGACTGGTGCGACGTTGGCATTTCCCGGCGGGCCGTCGAAGACTTCTCCGCAGCCGGAAGGCATCATTCCGATTGATTTCAATTACGACTTCAAGACTGACCTGGTACTCGCCGGAGCCGGCGGCGTGCGCTTCTTCCGCCAGGACAAGCCGGACCAGTTCACCGATGTCACAACACAAACCGGGCTGCCTGAGTCGATCTTGAAGGGCGGCTATACCGGCGGATGGGCGGTCGATATCGAAGCCGACGGCGATCTCGATATTGTGCTGGGATCGAACGAAGGCGAGCCTGTGGTGCTTCGCAATAACGGAGACAATACTTTCACCCCCATTCATCCCTTCACAGGAATCTCCGGCGTGCGCGGCTTTGTGTGGGCCGACCTGAATGGCGATGGCAATCCTGATGTTGCCCTGATCGATGGCGCGAGCAAGCTGCACATCTTTCTCAATCAGCGTTCTGGCCGCTTTGCAGAGGTGACGGGGCTGCCTGTCGCTGGTCAGTTCGAAGCCATCACTGCAGCTGACGCAAGCCATCGCGGGATTCTCGATCTGCTGGCCGTCCAATCCGACGGCGCAATCATCCGGCTTTCCGACAAGGACGACGGATCGGCCTGGGAGCGCGTCGAAATTGCCGGCGTTCCCGATGCGGCGAACTTCCTTTCCGGCGAAGTTCGACTCCATGCCCAGGACCTGGATAACAACGGAGCGGTCGACCTGCTTCTCGGGCGCGTGACACTTTCAAGTAACGCGAAAACACCGGGCGCACTCACGTGGCTCGGAGATGAAAAAGGCGGTTTCGGATCTTCCGTGACCATCTTCGGACCGCCGGTCATCTTTGACGCTGCGGACCTCAAGTCGGCCGGACGGCTCGACCTTCTCGGGATCTCAAGCGATAGACAACCGCTGCGAGAGGTCAATCACGGGACGAAGAACTATCACTGGCAGATCATCCGTCCCCGGGCAAAGCAGGCTACTGGAGACCAGCGCATCAACTCCTTCGGAGTGGGCGGCGAAATCGAGATCCGCTCCGGACTGCTGGTGCAGATGCAACCGATCACCGGCCCGCAGATGCATTTTGGACTTGGAGCTCAGACGGGCGTCGATGTTGCACGCATTCTGTGGCCTAACGGATCGGTGCGCGCTGAGTTCGCACTGAAGGCCGACCAAGAAGTCGTAACCGAGCAGCGGCTCAAGGGCTCGTGCCCATTTCTCTTTGCCTTCAACGGCAAGGACATGGAGTTCGTCAAGGACGCTGTCCCTTGGGGATCGGCGATCGGGCTGCGCATCAACAATCTGGGAACTGCCAGCATTGCCGCAACTGAAGAGTGGTACAAGATTCCACGCAGTGAGTTATCGCCCCGCGATGGGTACTATGACCTGCGTATTACGGGCGAGTTGTGGGAAACCTACTACTACGACTATCTCGGCTTGATGACAGTCGACCATCCCGCCGGCACCGAGATATTCACCGACGAGCGCTTCGTTGTCCCTGCCGAGAAGCCGCGAATCATTGTTGTCGCCACACCGCATACAATCGCTCACGCAATCGATGACACCGGCAAAGATGTGACCGAGATCGTTCGCGATCTGGACAACCGCTACCTCGACACTTTCGGACGTGGACAATACCAGGGCGTCACGCGGGATCACTACGTCGAAATCGATCTTGGTGATGACCTTCCTGCAAAAGTCCCTCTTTATCTCATAGCTAAAGGATGGGTTCATCCATCGGATTCGTCGATCAACGTCGCGATCAGCCAGGGCGCCCATGAGCAGCCACACGGGCTAAGCCTTGAGATTCCCGATGGTCACGGCGGCTGGGAGATCGCGCGCCCCAATCTCGGCTTCCCCGCTGGAAGAAAGAAGATCTGCCTCTTCGACCTCACAAACCTCTTCCGTCCAGGCACACCGCATAAAGTACGCTTGAAGACAAATCTTGAAATCTATTGGGATCAGATCGAATGGGCGAAGGGCATGCCGGAAGCGCCAATCAAAGTGACTCGCCTGGCTCCCTCATGGGCCGACCTGCACTATCGCGGATACTCCGTCATCCATCAGGCGAATCCGTCTTCGCCCGAGGTCCCGGACTACAACCACCTGATGAGCACGACACAGATATGGCGCGACCTGGAAGGCTATTACACGCGCTACGGCGACGTGCGCGCATTGCTGGCGGGAGTTGACGACCGCTATGTGATCATGAACGCCGGTGATGAAATGTCGCTTCGTTTTCCGGCGCAGCCTGCCCCACCCGCTGGATGGGTTCGAGACTATGTGATCGCCGGCGACGGATGGATCAAGGATGGCGACTATAACTCAACTTACTCGAAGACGGTATTACCGCTGCCTCATCACTGCCGAGCAACATACGATACGCCTCCCGGCAAGCTTGAGGACGAGTGGGTTTACCGTCATCACCCGGACGACTGGCAGAAGTATCAGACCAGATATATAACTCCGGAAACTTTCGACAATGAACTGAGCAGTAAGGCAGAACAATGAAACGCGGTCCAGTCGCACGAATCATACTTACAGTCTTCTTTATCGCCTTGCTGGCCACGCCTGTGGCTATCCGGCGGGTATCCGCCGCTCGCGCATCGGCGAGAATCAGGCTTGACGCAAACGCGGCGCTTGTCCGCCATGGATTCTACCTTCAGGAAATTTCTCATCAGGCTGGCATCAATTTCGTCCACCAGGCGCCGGTCCTCGACCCAAAACTGGACCGCATCATGCCTGAGGTGGCATCAATGGGGGCGTCTGTCTCGATTGTCGATTTCGACCGCGACGGATGGCCGGATATTTATGTAACGAATAGCAGGGAAGGCAGCAAAAATGCGCTCTACCACAACAACCACGATGGGACGTTCACCGACGTAGCACCTGAGCTGGGCATTGCCGACGTGAACCAGCCGGGCACCGGTGTATCGATGGGCGCCGTGTGGGGCGATTATGACAATGACGGTTATGAAGATCTGTTCCTGATCAAGTGGGGTCGCCCGGAACTCTTCCACAACGACCACGGCCACGGCTTCACCAGGGTAAGCGAGCAGGCCGGCTTACCGAAGTGGATCAATGCCAACACCGCGGTGTGGTTCGACTATGACGGAGATGGCCTGCTTGATCTGTTTGTTGGTGGCTACTATGCGGAAGACATCGATCTGTGGCATCTCAAGACCACGCGCATCATGCCGGACAGTTTTGAGTACGCCAAAAATGGCGGCCGCAAATATCTCTTCCACAACTTAGGCAATGGCCGCTTCGAAGAAGTCAGTGCGAAAGTGGGGATCAACAGCAACCGCTGGGCCTTGGCTGCCGCAGCAGCGGATCTGCGCGGCACAGGTCACCCGGATCTGTTTGTAGCGAATGACTATGGAGTCTCGGAACTCTTTCTGAACGATGGCAAACGATTCCACGAAGCCGGCGAGGAAACCGGCGTCGGCTTTGCGCCCAAGAGCGGTATGAACGTGGCCTTTGGCGATATTCTCAATCAGGGTAAGTACTCAGTGTACGTCTCCAACATCTCCGAAGAAGGGGTATTGATTCAGGGCAATAATCTGTGGGTGCCGCAGGATGGAACAGGCCACGAACTGAAGTTTGAGAACCTCGCCCGCGATCTGGGAGTGGAGTTAGGCGGTTGGAGCTTCGGCGCGCAGTTCGGCGACCTCAATAACGATGGCACGCTCGATCTTTATCTCACCAACGGCTACATATCGCTCGACCGCAATCGCAGCTACTGGTACGACTTCTCAAAGGTAGCAGGCGGCAACAGCACGATTATCGGAGACGCAGACAACTGGCCGGCAATCGATCATCGCAGTCTTTCCGGTTATCAGCAGAAACATGTATGGCTGAATGACGGAGCAGGAAAGTTTGTCGATGTCGCACAGGCGGTGGGTGTCACCGATACCTACGACGGTCGCGCCGTCGCCTTTGCCGACCTGTGGAACCGCGGCGTTCTCGATGTAATCGTCGCCAACCAGCGCGGGCCGGTACTTCTGTACAAGAACACTGTAAATCCTGAGAATAAGTGGATCGAATTTGAGCTTGAAGGAACGAAGAGCAATCGCAGCGCCATCGGCGCGGAAGTGACTCTCTACTGGAACGGTCAGGAACAGAAGCAGGAAGTCTCAGGCGGCAGTGGCTTTGCTGCCCAGAATCAACGCCGGCTGCATTTTGGACTGGGCAGGAATCCAGAGATTGAGAAGGCGGTGATCCGCTGGCCTTCTGGGACAATACAAACCCTGGATCATCTCGCGCCCGATCAGCTCTTTCATGTGAAGGAGCCTGAATGAGCCAGCAAGTCATGACCCCACGAACTGCCCCAGCCCCTGCAAGCACCGGTTGGAAGAGTTGGCTGACCCTCGAGAATCGCTTCGTTCCGCCCGTCTTCATTACCCTTATCCTGCTGGTGGGGCATCTGTCTTTCGGGATTCTCGAGAGCTACCCGAAAACGCTGCTCGCGATAGCAACGAGCATTGTCGCGGAACTCATCCTCAGCCGGATCTTCTTCGGCAAATGGCCCCACCTGGCGAGCGCGTACATCACGGGAATCAGCGTGGGAATTCTCGTCAGATCGCCGGCATACTGGCCCTTCGCGCTCTGTGCTCTCATCTCGATCACGTCAAAATATGTGCTCCGGGTGAAGGGCCGGCATATCTGGAACCCTTCGAACTTTGGCGTCTCTGCGATCCTGTTTCTGGCGGGCGACATTGCTGCGAGCCTCAGTATTCAGTGGGGAAATTTTCTTGCCCCGATGCTGGTCATCTGGGCTCTGGGCGCGGCAATCATCTATCGGTTGCGCCGATTCCACATCACCGGGACCTATGTCGTGTCATTCATCGTCTTTGCTTTCATCAGGGCGTGGATGACTCACAGCCCATGGCAGTCGGAGGTTTCGCCGATCACCGGCCCTGAGTATCAGCTTTTTATCTTCTTCATGATCACTGACCCGAGGACCACGGTGCGCAGCAAGACCGGCCAATGCATCGTTGCATTCGCGGTCGCGCTGGTTGAGATGGTGCTGCGATTGGATCAGGTGATCTATGCGCCGTTCTATGCGCTCTTCATGGTTGGCCCCGCCGCCTTGCTCATTGAAATGTGGATACAGTCTCGGAGACAGAAGGCGGTTGCCGTCACCGCATGAGGAAATCCCGTCGATCCGTTGCACAGAATCATTCTGAAAGTAACTTGAAACACATGATCAGAAGAAGGACACTTGCCGTCTGCCTCGTGCTCTCCGCCGCCCTTGCCGGATGCAAGCAGAAAAACCCTGAGCTGCAGAACGCTCGTCCGGGATCGCCGCACCCGTCCGTGCAGCCAGCCCCGCCCCCGTCATCCGCGGTGACGCCGGCAACTTCTACCCAAGCGGCGCGCCCATCCGGAGCGATTCAGTTCACCGATGTCACTGCTCAGGCCGGCATCAACTTCAAGCACAACAACGGCGCATTCGGAAAGAAGTTCCTGCCGGAAACGATGGGCAGCGGAGCATGCTTCATCGACTATGACAACGACGGATACCAGGACCTTCTTCTCGTCAACTCGATGGACTGGCCGGATCACAAGTCTCATAAGTCGTATCCTGCGCTCTATCACAACAACCGCGACGGGACTTTCACGGATGTTACGCGTGAAGCAGGCCTGGCGAATGAGTTCTACGGAATGGGCTGCGCTGTCGGCGACTTCGACAACGACGGCTACGATGATATCTACATCACGGCGGTTGGCAGCAACCATCTTTTCCGTAATCTCGGCAATGGCAAATTTGCCGATGTAACCGCGAAGGCCGGAGTCAGCGACCCCGGCTTTTCCACCAGCGCCATCTGGTTTGACTACGATAACGACGGCAAGCTGGACCTTTTCGTTTCGCATTACGTCCAGTGGTCCGAGGCGACAGACCAGTACTGCTCCCTCGATAACAAGAACAAGTCCTACTGCACCCCCCAGCTCTACAAGGGCGAGAGCGCGACGCTCTTCCACAACCTCGGCAATGGGCGTTTCGAGGACGTGACCCGGAAGGCCGGCCTCTATGACCCGACCAGCAAATCGCTGGGCATTGCCATGCTCGACTACGACAACGACGGATGGATGGACCTCTTCGTCGCCAACGACACACAGCCGAACAAGCTCTATCACAACAACCGCAATGGCACCTTTACCGATCAGGCTGTCCTTGCCGGGGTCGCGTATGGCGACTCGGGCACGATGCGCGCAGGCATGGGCGCGGACGTCGGAGACTTCAGCCACTCGGGACAGCAGGGACTGCTGATTGGCAACTTCACCAACGAAGGCCTGGCTCTCTACACCAGCGATGGATCAGGCCTGTTCACGGAAGAATCGGCCGCTGCGGGGATCAACGAGGTATCGCTGCGCTCGCTGACCTTTGGGTCTCTATTCTTCGACTACGATCTCGACGGATGGCTCGATATCTTCGCCGCCAACGGCCACGTCGCCGACGATATCAGCGTGCTGCAACCGACGCTGCATTACGCCGAGTCTCCGTTGTTATTTCGTAACAAGGGCAATGGCAAATTCGAGGACGTAACCGACAGGGTGGGGCCAGCACTTCGCAAGCCCGTCGTGGGCAGGGGAGCGGCATATGCAGACTTCGACCTGGATGGTGACCTTGACCTGCTGATGACGGTCAACAACGGTCCGGCGCGCCTCTTCCGCAACGACAACGCCAACCAGAACGATATGCTGCGCGTGAAGACCGTCGGCACAAAGTCAAATCGCGACGGCATTGGAGCCAAAATCACGCTCAGGACGAACAAGGGTGTGCGGCAGTTCGCCATGGTCCACTCCGGGTCGAGCTATCTTTCGCAGAGCGAGTTGCCTGTCACCTTCGGGCTGGGCAAGCCCGAAGGTGACAAGACTATCAGCCTGGAGATTGTCTGGCCGAGCGGGCACAAAGACTCGATCTCCGGCATCAAGCCGAACCAGTTCATCACCGTCGAGGAGGGCAAGGGCGTGATTTCAGCCAAGCCGATTCTTTTCTCGCCTCCCATCGCGTCGACGAAGTAGGGCTCTAACGCAAAGGCGGTTAGAGACGCTTTCCTGAAGCAGCACTGCGGATAATGGAATCAAGGGAGAAGCGATCGATCCAGACGGTTGCAAGCAGCAGGGCGTAGGCAATCGAATAAACGAGCTGCAGACCGACGATCTGCCAATCCTGACGCAGACTCGATCCGAAGATCAGGACCATCATGAGAGCCATCCCTGCCACCAGGGCGCGCCGCGTCTGAAATCCGATGAGAATCGCGCCACCCAAAGCAGTTTCCACAATCGGCAACGCGTAGCCGAAGCTGACAATTGCCCATGGCGGTAAGGGCGAACCGTGAAACATGGTCTGAAGGGATCCCGCAAATCGTCCAAGTCCTGCTGCCCATCGAACTATGCCGTGCATGCATATATCCAGTCCCAGGGTCACGCGCAACAAAGCATGAGCCAGCGCTGCATCCTTTTCCCACGATCGAGCTTCAATGTTCATTCACCATCCCTTGCCGAACCACTTCTCGTCTGACGGTGAGATCGCGAGGAAAGTTACCGGAATCGTCCCAGGACTCCTAGGCAAGAGACGGATATATTGCCAAAGCCACAGCGCTTCAGCACTTCCATCACCTCGCTCTCGGTTGCGCTCAGCTTGAATGCGGAGCGAACAAGGTCGTCGGGATCGACGGGGTACCAGTTGCGTCGGCGTGGATCGCCGAGGCCGGCGACGTTGATGGGCTCGATGGTCTTGAGGATTTCTTCCGAAAGTGCGCGCGATCTCTCTTCGGATAGAGGCTGGCGGGCCCGCTCGATCAGCCGCATGCAGGCCAGTGCAAAGACTCGATGATCGCGCAGAAGGAAGGATGGCGCGAGGTGAGGCTTTCCGAGTCGACGCGCGGCTTCAGAAAAGCTGACGGCAGCAAAATAAAGCAGGGACAGGGAGACGAAGACAGAAAAATTGTCCATGTTCGCGTAGAGGCCCGAAATCAAATGCGAGGTCGCGAGGAGGTCGGCATCGGTCTGCACGGAGTAGTCGGCGAGCCTCGCTTCAAGGCGGGTTGACCCCCAGTCCCGCTCAAATATTTCCGCAAGTCGCGAGACTCCGAGTAGCGTCAATGGAAAGCCGGTCGATAGCAGCGGATCGACAAACCCGGCGGCCGACGGCAGCAACGCCCAGCGGCGGCCGGCAACCTGCGCACTGCGGAAGGCCATGCGCGGAATATGTGTAAAGGGCAACACAGCCTTTGCAGAAACGAATTGGGATTCGAACGCAGGGATGTCGCAAAGAAGACGCCGCCAGGCCTCGGCTCCTTCGGCAAACCTATATTTCTCTGCCAGTGCATCGGTCGCAGCAATGCCGGCGCTCGTGATGCCGTTGTTGAAGCGCAAAACCCAGATCCATCCGCCGTCAAAGACGTGATGCACCGCTGCATCGTCGACCGGATAAGGCGGCTGGCTGCCGGCAACGCCGTACAGTTCTTCCAGCCTGCGTACACCTTGAAAATGGCTGTAGAGAGCCTGCGTCGCCGGGAAGCTGGCCAACTCCAGTTCACCCAGGCCGAGCGCGCGATGCAGAAAACCGCGAGGCCCGGACGCATCGACGACGAACTTCGCAGAGATGGTAACGTCGCGACCCTGCCGTGCGCCATGAAGCGTGGCTTCTCTGTCTGATTCGGCAAAGCCGGTCAGTGCGGTCTCATCAAAGTAATCGACGCCGAGTTTCTCCGCCTCACGCATCAGAAACTGATCGAAGTCGGCGCGATACCAATGGGTGTCGGAGACTTCGTCGTGCGGGCTGGCGGCAACGAGGAGCTGCCGGCTGCGGTCGCCTGGGTCGAAAGCTGGGTTCGCGAGATCGTGGTGATAGAACGTAAAGCCGCGTTTGAGGCCGCACGCGATCTCAGGATGTTCACGCTGCCAGCTGCCCCACTTCGAGAGCGGCCGCACGGAGGGTAAATCGTAACGATCACTGAGCTCTTCTAAAAGAAGGTTCGTAAGCGGCGTCGACGATTCGCCGATGACCACGCGCGGATGCCTTCCCTTCTCGATCAGCACGACCGACAAGCCGAGCCGCCGCGCGATCATAGCGAGGAGCGAGCCAGAGAATCCGGAGCCCACGATCGCGAGATCGCGGCGCGAGGTCAATTCTTGCCTCCACAGTGAACGCAGCTGACGGGAGAGGAGATAATCTGCCGCAGATTTATTTTGCGCAGGCGTGCGATCCGCTCGGGAGAACAGAGTTGGCATTCCCCATCGAGCTTTAGATCCCAGAGATCGGCAAAAACGCGCCCACGCTCGAGGCCGATCCCATAGGTGAGTGCGGCTTCGAGCGTGGCAAGATTCGGCGGTGAAAAGTCGCCCGACGAGGCCAACTCTTCCATCGCGCCATTGCCGGAACGGGTGGGGATAAGGGTTGCCGCGGTTGCACCGCAGTCGAAGGCAAAGTCCAAAGACCGCTCGGCCCAGTAGAGTGTCTCTGCTTCGCGTATGAAGGGGGGCTTGACGAGGATGAAGACCCGCAGTTCGATCCCCTGCGCGCGTAACCGGGCCGCGGCAGCGGCAAATTGATCCGTCGTCATCCGCTTATTAAGCCGGTCCAGAATTTCAGGATGCACCGTCTCGAGCCCCATCGCAACCTCCAGGCGGCCCGACAAAAGCTCTCTGAATCGGAAGCAGCTTTCTCCAACGAGCGCCGGGTGGCATTCGACGATCACGCGCTCAAAGTCGGAAACGCGGCTTGCGATCGCGGGGTAATTTTCAACAGGAATCGCGCGCCGATCAAAGAAGCTGCCGCTGTTGTAGAGCTTGATCTGGCGCGCTGGGCCGAGGCGGGCAAGCGCGTAATCAATCTGCGCGGGAATAGCTCCGACGGGAACAGACTCCGTCAGAGTGTTCTTCCAGAGATCGCACATGAGGCAGCGCCAGGGACATTCGCGATTGGTGAGGAAGATGGTCGCTACCGGAACTATCTCTCCGCTTGCCGAATATTCGTCTTCAACGAAGAAAGCGTAAGGACGCGACGGGTCAATGGGGTTTCTTTCCGGCCGCCTCGAGAGGATCCACTCATCGCGCGCGGCCGAGGTCTCTGGATAAGAAGACGGCAACGGGCTGCTCACTGCCAACGGATTCTTCACAGCCACTGGATTCTTCACAGCCAACGGATTTTTCACAGATAGATCGACAGGAACTGCTTGCGGTATTCGGCCTCGCGATACGGAAGGTGCGACTGCATCGCATCGACGGGCAACGCTCCGTGCTGGAAGCGGCGCTTGGGGAAAACGGGCATTTGCAGTCCCGTAACCGCAGCAACGCCGCGCGAGACGATCTCGCCCTTCAAGTCGTACAGCCGTCCCACGTCATACTTCGTCAGCTCAATGAAGGGGATCGCCTCGGCGACGGCGATGACCGAAGGGCGCGTGTAAGGACTGAATCCGCTGAATCCGAAGTGGTGTGCGGGAGCGTAGGTGCGGGTGTAGGAGCGGCTGAGGCCTCCGCTATAAGTGAGCGAATGCTTGATTTTGCCGACTCCCCAGCCTTCCTGGTAGAGCATCGGATTATGGATGACACTGCGGATGGTTAGCTCGGGGTTCTCCTCGATGGGATAGTCTTTGAGGTTCTCGTCGCCGCCGTCTCCGTCGATCAGGCAGCGCCACCCGGGGTAGCGCTCGCGGATGGCGCGGCAGAGAGCGACGGCCATGGTGGCCGATTGGATATCGAGCGGCTTGTAATCTTCGGTGATGCGGATGGTCTCGGCAACATTGAGCGAGGCAGGGAGAGCCGCAACGGGCTCGAGAAACAGCGAAAGGCCGAGACGGTCCAGGAAGGAGGCCGCCTGGGCGAGGTCGGGCCCCTCTCCGAAGTCGAGGGTGAAGGCCTTGAGGCGCGCGGGGCTCATGCCGAGCTTGCGCAGCAGGTAGTAGGTGACGAGAAAGACGCTACCGCTGTCGACACCTCCGGAGAAGCAGACGCCGATGGGCTCTTTTTCCGGAATGCTCAGGAGCCAACGGGAGATTTCCTCGGCGAGAGCGGAGATATAAGCCCGGCCGATGGCGTCTAGGTCGGCGGGGAGCGTTCCCATGGGCGGCGTGAAGAAGCGCGTGTAGACGGGGTCAGGATCGGGGCAGCCGATAAGCTGCAGCTCGACGACGTGATGCGCGGGCACCATGCGCGTGTAGCTGGGATGGAACTGTCCATCGAGGCCCTCGGATTTGAGCCAGTCGAAGATGGTGTCGATTCGATGGGCTACAACGAGCGCGGGGCCCTCCGACCTCTTGGCCAGAAAATAGCGCATCGGCCGGTCAAGCGAGCGCGCCATCTTTACGGTCTTGCCGGCGCGGGCGAGCAGCGCAAACGAGCCCTCGATGCCCTGCACCGCTTCGGCAGGCTTTTCTAGCAGGATGCGACGGGCGTCGTCGAGGCTCATGTTGTAGATCTGATTGGTGACGGGGTCGGTCAGGTCGACGACCCGTTCGACGTACTGGGCTAAGACGTCTACCACGCGATTTACCTCTGGCCACAGTCTACTCTGCACTGAATACGACAGGCTTCTCCGGAAGGGAGGCCCGCTTCGCGTTGCTGTGTCCGCGAGCGAACGATGATTGTCGCAAGTGGACACGGGCAGCGTGGGGTCCGAGATGATCTACTGGTCGAATCTGATTGTCTGGCTTGGATTTAATGGCCTGGCATCGCTGGCCCCAGCATTGGCCCGATAGTTGCTTTAGTACAGAGCGCTGAAGTGTACGCTGATTCACCTGGAGGCTTGGGAATGGCGCATTTTGAGCGGATTCGCGATGTAGTTTCTGGGCCCTTCAGTCCGGAGCTGATGCGGCAGAGGACGGCGGCGGGTTGGCAACTGGTCTCGATCGAGTGGCGGCGCGAGCTGCCCGCGCACGAAGCTCCGACCGAGGGCGCCTTTGACGAGGAGATTCCCTACGGCCTCCGCATCTCTGAGGATTGCCAGCGCCTGGAGGTGGATCCCGTCGAGAATGCGGCCCTGATTCTCATGATGGAGCTACTGGTCCAGGACTTCCCGCTCTCGACCGTGGTGAGCGACCTGAACGAAAAGGGCTTTCGCACACGCCCAGGCAAGCTGTGGAACCGGGTGGCCGTCTTCAATATGCTTCCCAGGCTGATCGAGGTGGGCCCGCGGCTTTTCTCGACAGAAGAGTGGGAGACACGGCGCAGGAAGTTCGCGCGCTTCGTCTAGAGTGCGCCGGTGGCGACTGGGCGAACCTCTGCGTTCAGCCCCAGTGCGCGAAGGATCGCCGGGTCGGGAGTAATCTGTGTATCGGTGCGCTCTACGACTCCAAAATTGCCGCGATAATCCCACATCGCCCAGCCGATGTGATTCTCCTCGAGAGACCAGCGCACATCGGCGATCCAGCGGGCGCGCGATGCCGGGTTCGTGGTGTCGCGGTACGCTCCAAATTCATTGCAAATGAGCGGGACGTTGCGTTCGTGCGCCCAGGCGGCAGCAAAGGCCAGGCGCGAGGCGATGGCGTCGCGGTCCCAATGCGCGGCTCCGTAGAGGAAGAGATTGTAGCGGGCGAGATCGCCAGGGACGTTCTTCATCTGATCGGCAAGCGCGGCAGGCGTGGCAGGGTAGGGGATGTCCTTGTAATAAACCCAGTCGCTGGCTCCCCAGGATGCTCCCTGGTGGGTGAACTGGTAGGGCTCGTAAAAGTGGAAGTTGTAGATGACGTTCGGGTCGCGCAGCGGTTCGAGCTGGAGGATGTCCGGGAGGCTTCCGTAGTTGGCCGCGGTGGCGATGATGGTGTGGGCCGTATCCACGGTGCGGATGGCCTCATCGACGCGGGCCTGGATGCCCATCCAGCGATAGGGGTCCGACACTTCGGGTTCGTTCATCAATTCAAAGAAGACCTTCGCGGGATCGGACTTGGCAAAGTGGGCGGCAAGCACGCGCCAGAGCAGCACAAAGTCGTCGACACCGCGCTCGCTGGCAAGGGTGTGCTTGTAATCGTCGCTGGGGAAGACACAGAGCATCACGGCTAGGTGATTGGCGAGGATTTCGTCGACGGCGCGGTCGAGCGCGGCAAGCGCCTTGGGATCCGCTGGCGTGAGGCTGCCGGGACGCACGATCAGCGAGGGATCGACGCCGAGGCGAATAGAGTCGAAGCCCATCTCATGGATCAACTTCAGATCGCTCTCATTCGTAAATGTATTGAAGTGCTGCTCGGAAAGATCGCCCGAGCCGGCGAACCATCCTGAAAGATTGATGCCGTGGCGCAGCGATGCCGCGCGCTCGAAGGCGAGATTCTGGGACATGGAAAACGGAGTGACGAGCAGCAGCAGAATCAGCAGAGTAAATCGCGGCATGAACTGGGATCTCCGTGAAGAAAGCCCATTGTAGGGCAACAAAGCACGCGGGCTGTACGTAGTCTTCTCAGGGATGTTGCCGGTGGAGCTAGTGCTTCGCCGATCCTGCGGGTGCCAGCCTTGCGCTCGCCGCGCCGCCGCTGATGGATGCGCCGGCCGTAGTCTTCGCCGGTTCCGCAGGCGAGCCCGATGGCGTATCGAGATACTGCACGATCAGCGAAATGCGCCGATTCGAGGGATCGAGAGGATTCTTTGGCAGCCGCAGGCGCTGATCGGCGTAGCCACGCACCTGTGAAACCTGGTCGCGGCGAAGCCCGTTCTCCTGCATGAGACGGCGGGCGGCATTGGCGCGATCGGTGGAGAGTTCCCAGTTGCCGTAGTCGGCGTCGTTCGCGTACGGCTGCGCATCGGTGTGGCCTTCGATCGACACGTGATTGGGCACATCCTTGAGTTGGCCGGCGAGCATGGTCAGCATCCCGCGTCCGTTTTCATTCAGCGTGGTGCTGCCGGTATCGAAGAAGGTCCCATTCTTCGATTCGAGAAGCTCGATCCGCAGCCCTTCCGGCGTGACCGTGATTTCAACCTGGTTCGACAAGGCCTTGAAGTGATCCGTTTGCAGGATCGCCTTTTCCAGGCGCTCTTTGAACTGATGCATATTTTCGCGGGTGAGCGGCAGGTTGTCGGCGGAGCCGGCGCGGTCGGAGCCCGTCAGCGCTGAACTGCCGCGCGGATCGTTGAAGTATCCGGCGATGACCTTACGCACGTGGTCGCTGGTGTTCATCAGCCACAACACAATAAAAAGCGCCATCATGGCGGTGACAAAATCGGCATAGGCGACCTTCCACGCGCCGCCGTGATGACCGCCATGCGGCCTGACCTTTTTAAAGATGACGATTTTTTTCTGCATCTCAGGGCTCGTGGCTCACGCGATCTTCTGTTCAGCCGGAGCGCCCTCGGCGTGCTGGCCGTGGCATGCCGCTTCTACTTCTTCAAAGGTCGGCCGGACGTGCAGCGGGATCGCCCGGCGCGCCATCTCGACGGCCTGCACCGGCGCATTGCCCTTGACGAACGAGATCATCAGCACGCGAAGCACATAGAGGAAGGCATGCTCTTCTTCGGCTTCCTTGCCCATGTAGGAGCCAATGGGCCCGACGAGCCCGTAGCAGAGTAGAATACCGAGAAACGTTCCCACCAGCGCGGCAGCCACCTTGTGCCCGATTGCCTCGGGCGGACCACCGAGCGCACCCATGGTGATGACCACGCCCAGCACCGCCGCGACGATGCCCAGGCCAGGCAGCGAGTCCGCAACCGTAGTGAGCGCGGAGATGGGCTGATGCGCGCCGCGGTGCTGCACCTCCATATCGAGGTCCATCATCTGGTCCAGATCAAAGGGGTCGACGCCTCCGGTGACCGCCATGCGCATCGTGTCGCAGACAAAGCCGCGCACGTGATGGTCACGGATGAAGTCCGGGTACTGCTTGAAGGTTTCGCTCTCTTCCGGCTTCTCGATATCCATCTCGATCGAGAGCATGCCGGTGCGCCGTACCTTATTCAGAAGCTCGAACATCATCTTCAGCGTGGAGAGATAGCGATCCTTGCCGTAGTGCGATTTTCCGAAGACACCGATCGCTCCGGCGAAGATGCCTTTCACCGTGTGCAAAGGGTTGGCGATGATGAGCGTGCCCAGCGCAGCCCCGGCAATAATGAGAAACTCTGCCGGCTGCATGAGTACCGCGAGATGGCCCTTCTCCATCAGAAAGCCGCCGATGACAGCTCCGAAGACCAGCAGGATTCCGATGATGGCGAACATGCACGAGCCTCTTTCAGTTCCGGGAAGCTGAAGACGCGAATGCCGGCGTCGCAGGCTCCAGGTGAGCTGCTAAGACTACCGGAATCGCTTGCTCACTGTATCGGCGGAGGAGGGCGGTTGCTTAACGAAGAAGGCTTTCGCCTCAATTGGTTAGAGTGCTCTAAGAATTTGGGCGAAGATCAAAAAGCATGCGTTGTGCTTCTCACAGGGACGGCCTCCGGGAACTGCCAGTTTCCGTCCAGGATTGCTTTGCCCGGCCGGTACATCCGCACCATATAGTTCCAGCCCGGAGTGATGGGAAGGCAATTGGGCGTGGCTTTCGCGCAGCCGCCGAACTGCACGGTGATGGAACCGTCAGAATTCGGCCTGGCAGTGATGTCGTTGACCGAGTAAGCGCCAAGGGCGTTCTTTTCGAAGTAGCCTTTCGCGTTGTAGACACTAATCGACCAGAAGCCGTCGACGGGCACATCCTTCACGGTGAGGCGGTACACCGTGGATCCATCATTCTGTTTGGGAAACACACTTTTATAGAGGGCAGCACTTGGTGGATTTCCGCCCCAGCCTATGGCCGTACCGATCAGATGGGCTGTAGGGTCCACCTGGGTCTTCGTGCCAAACATCACGGCAGAACTGCTAAGCTGAGGAGCGCGGGCTGCGAGGGCATCACGCACTTCGCCCTGCGATTTCGAGTCCCAGTTCGGCACTTCAAACGTGCCTGTGCTCGCCTGCTCCACCTTGATCTCATCCTGAAGAGCATTGGCAGCCTTCAGGTCGGCGGGATTTTCAGGATCGGCCAGGGTGCGAATGCCAAACAAGACGTAACGCGTGCCGACTTTGTCCTTGGTGTAGGTGTAGCGGCCCGGCGCGTAAACGACGTCTATTGCGTATTGGTCCTCGGAGATCGCCTCCATGGACATGAAGCGCTTGCCTGGATCGGGCAACGTGATGGTAACGGGCGCGGCATCCAGGTCGAAGACGCCGGCGGAATAAAGCGTGTCGCGATTCATCCGCACCACGGTCTGCTTGTCGATGGGCGTCATTTCGCGGTTGTGGTTGAGCTTACCGAAGCCCCCAGCCTTCACGGTCTCACTGAAATAGAGATCGCTTTCAGCGCGGCTGAAGTTGCTGTCGTTGACCGGCACCGGCGCTCCGGGACTGCTCTGAGCGCCCGGCGATGCGAAAGAGGCTGGTGCGTGCATGACAGCCAGGAGAAGAACCGCCCGCACTGCGCGCCGGACTTTTCCTGATCGCGCGAAGAAGAGAAAGTGCTCCTGCACATCGGGTGGCATGAATCTCTCTCGACTTTCAATTCAGAAGAGAACAGCGTCAGCGTAAGTGCCAGCTAATTGCGACAGGCGTACTGAAGGCAAGCAGTTTGTCGCCCGAACGCCGAAAACATTTCACCCCGGGGAAGGGTGTTTGTCAAACAGCACGGCAGCAGCTACTTTTTTTCGGTCGGCAGGGTCACCACGAACTCGGTGTCACCGGGCTTCGAAGTGAAGGTGATAGTGCCGCCGAATTGGCCTACGACAATACGATGGGCGATATCCAGGCCGAGGCCCGTGCCGACGCCAGGGGCCTTCGTCGTGAAAAACGGCTCGAATATCTGATCCTGGTTTTCGGCAGAAACGCCCGATCCCTCATCCGCGATGCCCACACAAGCCTGGCTGTTCTCCGTCCAGGTTCGGATCACGATCCTGCCGCCGTCGGGCGAAGCGTCGATCGCGTTATCGAGAATATTGGTCCACACCTGGCTCAGCCCGGTGCCGCCGGTCTTGATCTTCGGCATCTCCGCGGCGAAGCGTTTCTCGATAGCGATCTGCTTGTGGCGGAACTTGTGGGCGAGGATGGTCAGCGTGCTCTGGATGCTCTCGTGAATATCGATCTCGCGCCCGCGGTTCTTGTCGTCATAGGCGTACTTCTTGACCGCGATCACCAGGTCGGTCACGCGCGCAATGCTCTCTTCAATGGTACCGACCAACTGCATGCTGGAGATGAGCGAGGTGAGCCAATTGAGCGCATCGGAGAACAACTCCGGCGGGAAGGCCGATTGAGCGCACTCAATGTCCTCGCGGCGCCAGCCAACGGCGGTCAGCGTGGGAGCCATCTGCCAGGCATTCTCCACCCCGATGCTCTCGAGCCAGTTCAGTAACTCATCTTCGGCATCGGCCTGGTCGAGGGTACTCATGGCGGCGGGCTTGTCGAACTTGAGTGCCCGCTCCTGCAGATCGTGCATGCAGCTTTTCTGCTCCTGAGTGAGAGGGGAACGGGTGAAGCGAAGGCTGATCTGTTGCAGGCGGATCAGGTTTTCACGCAGCTGCGACGAGGCCCGGCGAGCCGCCGTTCCGGGATTATTCAGCTCGTGCATCAGTCCGGCAGCCAGGGTGCCGAGCGAAATCAGCTTTTCGCGGTGCAGGGTCAGGACCTGGTAGGCCTCGAGACGGCGTCCCATGTTGGCCAGAATCCCTGAACGCACCACCGGGCATGTACCCATCAGGCTCCAGAAAGAGGTGGGCGCTACGCGCACAAGCTTGCTGTCGGCGATGACTTCACCGCGAGCGGGGGTCGCCGGAACGCCGGTGAGGAGCGGAACCTCGCCGAAGGTGTCGCCGGCCTTCATGTTGGAGAGCAGCGTCATGCCGCCGTCGCTTTCCGGCTTAGTCACCTTGATCTGACCGCTGAGCAATATCCAGAAGTAGAGGTGTGTTTCCCCCTGATCGAAGAGCATCATCCCGGCTGGCGCTTCGATCATGTCCACATCGCCAAGGCAGTCGAGATCCTGCTCATGCGTTTGCTGAAAGAGGGGTATTTGCCGTATTTGTGCGAGTAGTTCGCGCGCGGGAATCGTTTTCGTCGTTACGCTGGTTTGTTTCTCTTCCATCAATTTACTTTTCTCGTCACCTAAAAACGGGCCAGATATTGATGCATGAACTGCACGGCGATGGAGCCCTCGCCTACGGCAGACGCTACACGCTTCACAGAACCGTGCCTTACATCTCCTGCGACGAAGACCCCGGGCATGGAAGTCTCAAGCAGAAACGGATCACGATCTTCCTTCCAGATGCGCGGCCATTTGTCTTCAACCTTCAGGTCCACACCCGACAGAACAAAACCGTTGGGATCACGCATGACCTCACGCGGCAGCCAGTCCGTCACCGGTGCAGCCCCTATGAAGATGAACAGCGACGCAGCCGGACGAACCTCTTCACCGCCGGAGTTGCGGATCTTCAGGCATTCCAATCGGCTCTGTCCCATGGCCTCAACCACTTGCGCGCGCACCTCTACCCTTATATTCGATGTCTGAGCAATCTGATCGATCAAATATTTCGACATGGACTTTTCAAGGGAGTCGGCCCTGACGAGCATGGTGACCTGCCGGGCGTATTTCGAGAAGTGCATCGCCGCCTGGCCGGCCGAATTCGCGCCCCCGATTATGTAGACATGCTCGTCGACGCAGGAGCGGGCCTCGACCAGCGCGGCCCCGTAATAGACCCCCAACCCTGTAAGGCGGTCGATCCCCGGGGCATCGAGGCGCCGGTAGTTGACCCCGGTGGCAATCAGGCAGACGCGACAGGACAATTCCCGCCCGTCTGCGGTCCGAACCAGTCTGTACTGGTTCTCGGCGCGCACGCCGGTTACGCATTGCGTGAGAAACTCGGCCTGGAAGCGCGATGCCTGAACATAGGCGCGGCGGGCGAGATCGGCTCCGCTCAGACCTGACGGGAAACCGAGGTAGTTCTCGATACGTGAGCTCGATCCCGCCTGCCCTCCGGGCGCGTCAGGCTCGATGACCAGGGCGTTCAGGCCCTCCGAGGCGGCGTAGACGCCTGCGGCCAGGCCGGCGGGACCGGCGCCGACCACAACCAGGTCGTAAAACTCCTTGGCGGCCTGGGTCCGCAGACCGACCTTTTCGGCTAGTGCCTGCTGGTCGGGCTGCACGAGCGAAGAGCCGTCAGGAAAGAGGACCGCCGGCAGCCGGTGGTCATCAAGCTTATAGCGCGCCAGCAGATCGAAGGCCTCGCCGTCTCTTTCAGGATCGAGCCAGACATAGGGCACCTGGTTGCGCGACAGGAATTCGCGCACCTGGTGATCCTGGAGCGACCAGCGCGGCCCCACCACACGCAGTCCTTCGAAGGGGGGACGATAGCCTTCGTTCCAGGCTTCGAGCAAATCATCGAGAACCGGATAAAGCTGCTCCTCGGGTGGATCCCAGGGCTTCGTCAGGTAATAGTGGATTCTGGCGGTGTTGATGGCGCGGATTGCGGCCTCGGTGTCGGCGTAGGCGGTCAGCAAGGCGCGCTTAGCCTCGGGATAAAACTTCTGCGCCTTTTCAAGAAAATCCACCCCCGACATGCCCGGCATGCGCTGGTCGGAAAGAAATAGCGCTACCGAATCTCCGCGCTGCTCAAGCTGGGAACACGTGTCCAGTGCAGCCTGGCCAGAGCCTGCTCGCAATATGCGGTATGCGGCGCCATATTTTCTGCGCAGATCCTGAATGATGGCCTCGAGGACGCTGACATCGTCGTCGACGGCTAAAATAACGGGCTTTCCCATGATGTCAGTGTATTACTTTGCAGGCGACTGAGGGCTCACGTGACCAGGAACGGAGTCGCGCCGACGATCGGAAAAAATGTTATCCTTGTTGACACTTTTTTCTTTTCAACTCCTTCGTTCTCAATTAGCCTGAATGCATCTTTACCATCGCACTGCAATCGATTTCGTCATAACTTCACAGCCTGAAGTTATGAATTGGTACTTATTGTGTCCGGATAAGAGACATATAGAGTGAGTTTCTGCCTTGAGTCGATAAAGTTGTGTATGCGCATTAATTTGTGCATGCCTGTGATCAACCCTTCAGCAAGGTTCGCCCTATTGTGGAGCCCTGCCTGATAGAACGACGGCATCGAGAGAAAGAATGAATAAGATCATTTTGGCCGATAATCAGGCAATATTCCGTGCAGGAACCGCAAAGGTCCTTGCCATGGAGGATGACTTTCGTATCATTGCCCAGTGTGGCGAAACGGAACGGCTGTATCACGTTCTGGATACCTTCCGCGGTGCAACACTCATCTTCGCATCCGCGCTAAAGCCTAACCTTCATCATCTCGTTGAGCGCGTCCGCATTCAGGGCAGTCTCTCAATCGTGATTGCTGAGAACAATGAGTCCGCAGCTTCCTATCTCTCCGCCGGAGTGCAGGGCGCGGTGCACCGCTCGATTACGGGCCCGGCACTCATCGACATCGCGCGGCGCGTGGCGCGGGGCGAACGCGGCGTACTGGTGGCCGGGGCTCCGGCCGGGACAATCGAAGAGGATCTGGTCGGGGCGCGTGTGAGGGATCGCCTGACACCAAAGGAAATGAAGATCGTCGCACTCATTGTGCAGGGTTGCAAAAACAAGGAAATCGCCATGCGCCTGGCGACGACCGAGCAGGTAATCAAGAACTATCTCCGCAGCATTTACGACAAGACCGGCGTCTCCGACCGGCTTGAGCTCGCGCTCTTCACGATTCATCACCGCATGCTGGCCGAAGCCGCGGCTGAAGCCGGGGACATGCTCCTTCAGGCCAACTGATCTGCTTTCTTCCGGAAAATAGGCTGACGGGCGAGGCCTCGCGCGTCAGCCGCGGAGGGCGAGCCCGTGCCCACCTCACAAGTGTGTGCCGCGATCAGTTACGAATCTCGACTGCGCCGCTGATCGCGGAAATATCTCCGGCCGCAAAATATTTCCGTCTGTAGATCGGTTAACTGTGGCTTCGGACTGCCCGGGCGTGAAGCAGGGTTTCCAATATCTGCACCAGTTCGCGAGGATCTGCAGGTTTCTCGAGATAAATATCCGCCATCGGCTCCGCAGCGCGGAAAGCCTCGGCCACATATCCTGAAACCACCACGACTGGAACGGCGAGCTGCGCCTTCGCGGCTTCCACAACCGCGCGACCTCGCTCACTGCCCAATCGCCAGTCTGTTACCACTCCATCAAATGCGACCCGCTGTATCTCTCGAATCGCGTCCTCGGCAGAAATGCAGGTTGTGACTTCATAACCTGCCTGTTCCAGAATTGTTCTCTTCAGTGCGACGACGCCTGGATCGTCATCCACACACAGAATCTTGGCCAACGGACTTCTCCAACGCGTTCGGCTAATTCTTTTGTAAGTTGCGGTTTGTGTCAACTACAAGATATGTAACTATGATAGATCGGTTACTGCAGTTTCTCAGCAACCGATTTGGCCTGAGTGAATAAGTACAGATAGTCGGGGCCGCCGGCCTTGGAGTCGGTTCCCGACATATTGAACCCGCCAAATGGATGTGCCCCGACCATCGCACCGGTGCACTTGCGGTTGAGGTAAAGATTGCCGGCGTGAAATTCGCGCCGCGCGCGATCAAGCTTCTCGTGATCGCCTGAATACACGGCACCTGTCAGGCCAAATTCGGTATTGTTGGCAATGGCCAGGGCGTCATCGTAGTCCTGAGCCTTCAGAATCGCCAGAACAGGACCGAAGATTTCTTCCTGTGAAATGCGCGCGTCAGGAGCAACGTCCGCAAAGACGGTCGGCTGGACAAAATAACCATTTTCGGGCGCTTTGATTGCTTCGCCACCAGAGACCAGCCTGCCTTCCTGCTTTCCTATGGAGATGTATTCCAGAATTGTCTTGAGCGCTCCCTCATTCACCACCGGCCCCATGTTGGGATTCGCGGCCGGGTCGCCCACCGTCAGCGTTGCCACTCGCTCGCGAACACGCTCGATGAAGACATCGTAAAGCGGCCCCTCGACAATCGCGCGCGAGCAGGCTGAGCATTTCTGGCCGCTGAAACCGAAGGCTGACGCGACGACTCCAGCAACCGCCTGATCAAGATCAGCGTCGGAGGAGACGATGATCGAGTCCTTGCCGCCCATTTCGAGCACGGTGCGCTTGATCCAGATCTGACCCTTCCGGGTTTTCGCCGCGCGCTCGTGAATATCGAGGCCCACTTCCTTCGAGCCCGTGAAGGCGATGAAGCGGGTCTTCGGATGCTCGACCACAGCATTGCCGAAGGTGGCTCCCGAACCGGGGCAGAAATTCACGACACCCGCCGGCATGCCCGCCTCCTCGAGTACGTCCACAAACCTGGCCGCGATGGTCGGCGAGTCGCTCGACGGCTTGAGCACGACAGTGTTGCCGGTAACGATCGCAGCAGACGTCATGCCGGCCATGATGGCGAAGGGGAAATTCCACGGCGGAATCACGGCACCCACACCGAGGGGGATATAAAGGAGTTCATTTCGCTCGCCGGGATACTGGATCGGTGTCGTCAACTTCGAGAGACGCAGCGCCTCGCGCGCATAGAACTCAAGGAAGTCGATGGTCTCGCCTACATCGGCGTCGGCCTCGGCCCAGTTCTTGCCAACCTCGTAAGTAAGCCACGCGCAGAACTCGAACTTGCGCGAGCGGATAATCTCAGCCGCATTCAGCAGCAGGGAAGCACGTTCCTCTACAGAAACATATTGCCAGGTGGCAAAGGCGCGGAGCGCCGCCTGCACCGCCTGGTCGGCATGCTCTGCACCCGCCTTCTGATGCACACCGACGATCTGCGCGGGCCTCGCCGGATTGCGCGACTCAATCTTGCCTTGCGTCCGCAATCGCTCGCCGCCGATGACCAACTCGTATTCATGACCGAGCATGTCACCGACGCGCGTGAGCGCCTCTTTCATCGCATGGGCGTTTTCGTGCCGCGAGAAATCGACAAATGGTTCATTCTTGAACTCGCCCTGAGGTGAGCGCTGCTGAATCACGGTGGGAAGCGCGACGGTAGCCATAACTCGCTAGTTTAGCGCGTTTTCGCAAGCAGCGCCGGACGCCGGCCTGCGAGATAAGGAGTGCCGGCCGTTTCGATCTTCCCCTTTCCCTCATACACGGGATTCAGAACTTGTAGGCAACCCCGCCGGAAATAATGGGATAGAACCGGAGATAGTCGAGATCGTTCTGGTACTTCTTCCTCTGCGCATCGATATTCTGCTGCACGGTCGGATCGGAGTCGATCTGACGGCAGTTGACATCCTGCGGAGTATCGCAGACGACGCCTGTAAAATTCAGCACCAGCGGCGCGTCCCCGGTATATGCGAACCCTATCTCGAGGGGGAAGTTCAGGTGCTTCCCGGTCCTGCGGGGAAGCCAGTTACCCCAGCCAACCGTGAACATCGGCGAAGTGCGCCGGAAGGTTACCTGTCCATAGAGGGTGACCGGCTGGGCAGCGCCGCTGTAATACGTCGCGCCATTCACGGTGAAGGAATCGCCCGCGGGAACGCCACCATTCGCGGTAATCCGATTCTGGTTGTAGAAGAGCACGCCCGGACTCAGATGGAAATTCTTGTGCCACGGGAACCAGTCGAAGCTTGCCTGTATGGAGCGAAAGCTCAGGTCACCTTTGTAGGTGACACCGCTGTCGGTTCCATGCGCTGTGTAGCCGAAGAAATTACCGGCGACGCGCAGATTCACGGAGCGAGTGATTGAAGTAGCCGCCCCAACACCGACACCGAGCGGGCTCACAAACGCCCCCGCACCAAACTCATGAAAGAGCCAGGAGCCGGTGACCGTGTATGCCGGACGCTGGCGGGTTACTCCCGAACCCTCCGCTGCCTCCGGCTGGGGAGCACTGTCTGGAGGCGTTGCCGCCAGCGTTTCAGAATCCGTCTCAGGGTCAAGGCCGGTGCGGCTGGAAGAAAATACGACCGGAGACGAGACTCCGGACGGCGATGCGTGAAGCGAGGTCTGTTGAGCGGAGCAAGGGGAAAGAGATGTTGACGCACCGATCAGTATGCCGACACCGAGAGCGATCCGCCGTAGAGAGAGCGACATTTCGGTTGTTCCTTTGGAATGGGGGATGACAACGCGGGGTAAATGGGCCCTGGAGCACACCGAACGAATACGGCAAAACCGGATGCTGCTATCCGGATTAATGCTGCCTTAACGTACTCTCTGACCTGCAGGATATGTTTACCCATAAGTTAACATATCTGTCAGATTTCTCTGTTCACATGCGATGAAATTTTTTTTAAAGGTCCATCTTAAGGTGCGGAGAAAGCCGCACTTACTTCATCGACAACCGGGAAGATTTCTACAGATCCCTGGAACTTGAAATGCCTCGGGTAACTAGCCGGCGGTGATGCTCTCGGTCTGTCGCGACATCTTGGCTGTGCGCTCGATCTTGTCCCAGGCGAAGGGGCGTCCGTCGATCGCGCGCTTGATGGTCTTGAACAGCACAATGGAAAAAAGCTGGCGGTAGATGAATCTTTGCAGCCAGATGTGGAAGAGCAGCCATCCGTCTCCCTTGTTGGCCGGATGACGGCGCTCGAGCGAGAAAGCCAGCGTAGAGGTGAGGAAGTCGATGATCAGGAAGGCCAGGAAGTAGGTCAGCAGCTTGGTAAAACTGGCCGCACTTGCGGCCTCCGGATGGAAATGCCGGTCGATGAAGTAATGAATCACGCCGGCAAAAAACATCAGGTCGATGAAGGGAGAAACCAAAGGAAGAAGGATCTGGAAGATCACAATGTTGGGCAGCGCGAACAGGCCCATCGCCAAATTGTTGCGGAAGGCCTGCTTGTGTTTGAAGACCGCCTGCAGCGTGCCGAAAGACCAGCGGAAGCGCTGACGCATCAGCCCTTTGGCATTCACCGGAGCCTCCGTAAAGGCCAGCGCCCGATCCTCATAGATCACCTTGTAGTTCTGCTCGAGCAGATTCATGGTGAGATCGGCATCTTCCGCAACCGTATTGATGGGATAACCGCCGGCGCGAATGACCGCCGAAGTGCGCCAGGCGCCGATCGCGCCGGGAACAACAGTGACCACGTTGAACAGATCGAGGGCACGGCGCTCAAAGTTCTGGCTGGTGATGTATTCGAGGGCTTGCCAGCGCGTCCACAGATTGACGCGGTTGCCCACTTTGGCGTTGCCGGCAACGGCGCCAATACGCTCATCGGCAAAGTGCCAGACAAGCTTTGAAATTGCATCCGAGGCAATGACTGTGTCGGCATCGATGCCGACGTAGATCTCTTCATCCAGATGCTGCAGCCCGAAGTTGAGAGCCTCCGCTTTGCCTGCATTTGGCTTGGTCAACACGGTCAGCTTGCCGGCCGCAAGCTCCGACGGGTACGCCTCGCGCGCAGCCTCATAGGTACCGTCCGTCGATCCGTCGTCGATCACGATCACGCGGATGTTGCGGTAATCGGAGTTGAGCACCGAGCGAATCGTGCGCGCAATCACCGTCTCTTCGTTGTAGGCCGGAATCAGAACTGCAACCCTGGGCTCATATTCTCCTGGAGGAACACGGCGGCGGCGCAGGCGGTCAATGAGAGCGAGAACACCAATCAGCACCAGCCTCGCGCTCATCAGCACATCGCCGATAAAGAAAATGTCGACAACGAAGTGGCTGAAGAAGGACAGGAAAAAGAATGCCACCGAATCGATACGCGCCTGCCAGCGCATCTGCGGCGAGATCGGAGGCATCACCTCGGCAGTCGTCTTGCCCATCAGCTCGGAAACCGGCACCAGTTCGTAGCCCTTGGCACGCAGCGTCGTGATCAGCAGCGGCAACGCCGCGACGGTGGGCGCCCGGTTGCCGCCGCCATCGTGCATCAGAATGATGCTGCCGCGAAACCACGGCTTGTCTTTCATCACGGCAAGCTGCTCGAGCACGTTGTTCGTGATCTCCTGCGGAGTCTTCCGTGGGTGCTCATTCCAGTCGTCGGTGTCAATCTTGTTACCGATGATGGTGTAGCCCATCTGCTGAATGCGGTCCACCGGAGCGGCCTGATCGTTCGTGTCAGGCTCCTGATCGATCGAGTACGGCGGACGGAAGTACAAAGGCTGTATGCCGAGCTCGGCCGCAAACAGGCGCTCGGTGAGATTCAATTCGAGCTGAAGCTGGCGGTCGGAAACTTCACTAATGTCGGGATGCGTAAAGGTGTGGTTGCCGATCTCGTGGCCCTCCTGCACATAACGCTTCAGCAGGCCGATATTGTCCTGTGCCTGCTCGCCGATCACCATGAAGGCAGCCTTCACGTGGTACTTTTTCAGCACGTCGAGAATCTGCGGCGTCCAGATAGCGTCCGGACCGTCGTCAAAGGTCAGAGCCAGCTTTTTGGGATTGTAGCCATACTGCTGGACAACATACGATCTGGGCAGCGACTCCATGTACTCGTCGGTGATCGTAAAGTTGTCGGCGTCCATGTCGATCTTGCGACTGCCGGACTGTGGGCGCGCGACGACGCGCAGGATATCGCCCTCACCCTCCGTATCCACATCGTTGCCGGGCGGAACTTTTGTCAGCTGCTGCGGAGCATCTTTGGCGCTGGGATGATCCCACACCGACCAGAGCGATCCGTCTTCTTCTCCAAGTCGCCACAGTGCAAAAGTGCTGATGCCCATCTGCCGCGAGGAGCGCAGCTCATTCAGCGCGGTCACGCCGTCGAGAAACCACACCTGGTGGCGGGTGTGCGCGTCCTCATCGTCGTAGGCAAAGTGCGCGTTCAGATCGTCGCCGTCCAGGCGAACGTCGGCATCGGCGTCAGCCGCCCGCTGCCAGGCTTCCTGAACAGTCAGGTCATCGACATTCACGACCTGGGTTGAAGGCTTCTTCCCTTTTTCAGGAAGAGGCACGGCCCAGTCGTATCCGTAGTTCCCTATGCCGCAGATCAGCTTCTGCTTGGGCACAACTTTCAGAGCACGCCGCAGGTTGCCGTCAAACCAATCCTGCGCGGCGACCGGACCGGGCTCGCTCTCCTCTTCGTGCTGGTCGTAATTCATCAGGATGATGCCGTCGCTGTTTTTAGCAATGGCCTTCATCACCCAGTCGTCGGTGCTCGTCTCAACGTCGACGTAAAGCCGGAGATTCTTTGCGTGCAGATCGCTGTAGATTTCCGCGATCCACTCCGTGTACAGCTTCAGCTCATCGTCAGGAACCTGCTCGAAGTCCAGGCAGATGCCGTGATAGTTGGGATTCGCATAGAGAAACTTGTCGATCTGCCGGTGAAGGTTCTCGCGCGCCACCGGGTTTTTCAGAATCTTGCCGATCACTCCCCCATGCCACTGTGAATCGGATGGGTTGTAGTCGTTCAGCATGGGGAAGACTTCGGTGTCTTCCTTCGCGGCCACAATCACGTGCTGCACCCGGTTCTCCGGGTCGACGCCATGAACCACCCCCGCCTTATCCACCACGTTGTAGAGGCTTACCGGGAAGAGCGATGTAGCCGCGATCAGGTCGCCGTTGGGCGAAATGATGTGCAGCCAGTCCGGAAAGAGCATATCGATCTGGTGAATATGCGCCTTGAGAGACGAGTAGCTGGCCGAATCGTTCTGGTAGAAGGCGGCGCGCAACCCCTCATCCTGGTTCAGGGGAATCTCCGATGGACGGCGATGCGTTTTCCGGCGCGACGGTCGAGGAACGCTCCTGCGCAGAGGGTCTCCGGCCGGCTTGAGCGCTTTATAATTCCTCTTCTGAATCGGAAGCAGCAATTCAGGCAGCGTCTGGCGCGTGACCACGCTGAAAAAGAAGACGATCAGCACGATGGTAGAAATCACGCCGGCAATGTCCATCATCCGGCGGAGACGCTTCCATCGTTTGAGATGCGGATCGTAAAAAATCTGCTTCATGGGGATGTTCAGCGCGCTTTCAACTTGCCACGCAAAGTCTCTGCTGTCAGGAATCGCTCTCTATAAGGTTACTATCACCGAGGATTTCCCGAAGTCCTATCTGGCGCTGCCTTGTATGATTCACTTTCATGCGTTTTGCGCTTCCTCGCAGGTGGTGGATTGGGCTGATCGCGCTGGGCGCCGGTGCGTGGCTGCGCCTGTGGTTCATTCACGCCTACCCTGAAGTGCAGGGCGATCCGCTCATCTACGGAAGCATCGCCAAAAACTGGATGCTCCACGGCATCTACGGAACCACCACCAGTGGAACCCTCCGCCCCACGCTCATCCGCCTGCCCGGATATCCGCTCTTCCTCATTGCCTGCTTCAAGCTCTTCGGCATGGAGCACTACCACGCCGTCATGTTCGCACAAACGGCGATCGATCTGGCAACCTGCCTCCTGATCGCGGCCTTCACCTGCCGCATCTGGAGCAGGCGGGCCGGGTGGTTTGCGCTGTGGTTCGCTGCACTCTGCCCTTTCACCGCCAATTATGCCTCCGTTCCCCTGACGGAAACACTCGAGTTGTTCTCGATCTCTGTCGCATTGTACGCCCTCGCCCGGTTTCTCCAGACGAGCGCAGCCTCGCCGCCCCGGTGGAACTGGGTGTTACTGCAGGCTCTTGCCTGGAGCTACGCCGCGCTGTTGCGTCCGGATGGCGCGCTCATCGCCGTTGCGCTGTGTCCGGCGATGGTCTGGTACGGACGCAAACGCTGGGGCGCAAGCCGCGTCGTGCCTTACGCCGCAGTCGCCGCCCTTCTGTCGATCCTCCCTTTCATTCCCTGGACGATCCGCAACTGGCGCACCTTTCACGTCTTCGAGCCGCTCGCGCCGCGTTACGCAACCGACCCCGGCGAACCCATCAATCCCGGCTTCAACCGCTGGACCAAGACCGTCTGCGTCGATCTGGCCTGCACCTGGGAGGTCTATTGGAACCTTGACAGTGACGTAATCGACATTGCCGATCTTCCCTCCCGAGCCTTCGATTCCCCCGCGCAGTACCAGCAAACCAGGCAATTGTTGGCCGATTACAACAAGACGCAATCCCTCACGCCGGCCATGGACGACCGCTTCGCCCAGCTCGCATCCGAGCGCGTTCGCGCGAACCCGCTGCGCTATTACATCGCCCTCCCGCTCGCCCGCCTCGCCGACATGTGGCTGCGCCCGCGGACAGAACTGCTCTGGATCGAGTTGCGCTGGTGGCAATTCCCGCACCATGAGGCGGAGACCGTCTTTGCCTGGGGATACGCCGGGCTCAACCTGCTGTACCTTCTCGCGGCCCTATGGGGCTTGAAACGAAGGCCGCCGCTCGCTGGGGCGATGGTGGCTTTTATTCTGCTGCGTTGCGCCTTGCTCGCGACCATCGAAGCGCCCGAGTCGCGCTACACGCTGGAGTGCTTCCCGATGGTCATCGCGCTCGCCGCGATCGCCTTCTGCCCTCGCCGCGAAGAAGCTACTTCCTGACCTTCTGTGTCCCCGGAGCAAGCTGAAGCGCAAAGGCGCTCGCAGGAACGCTGTTCATCTTGATATTTGAATAGGTCGCGAGGCGCCAGTCGCCGCTGTCCTGAAAGACCTGCTGCTTGAGCGAGATTCCCCGTTTGGGATCGACCCAGATGGTGATATGTGTGAACTGGTTGTTAGACCCCGGCTGTTTCGGAGTCAAATCGAGCTTCGCGGTCTCCACACCATCGATGGTCTCTTTGCCCTGATCGGTGATATTCCAGGTAGCCGCCAGGTCCTTGCCGCTACCGCCAAAACCAAGAGTCAGATATTTTTCCACATTCGCGCCGGCATTCAGGATCGTCTCCTGCTTCAGGGCGGGCTGGTAGAAATCAAGCTCTCCGGCTTTGTAAAGAACATCCTTCGCGGCCGGCTGGTCATTCTCCGTCTTCACGTGCGCCACCATCTCCGTCTGGCTGCCCACGCGGCGGAAGGCGATGGTGCCCTTCTGGTAATCGTGGCTCTGCACCACGGCCGTGTACTGGTCCCATACAAAATCGGCCTGCGCGCTCTGAAACCTGGCCGCAGCCGCGTCCATCTCAGCCAGAACCTTCTGCAGGTCGGCGTTCTGCGCCATTGCCGCCAGAGGCGCAAACATCAATATCCCTGCGAAGAATCGCAGCATAACGGCTTTCTTCATAACAGATCTTGTTTACTCCGTTGGAATTGGATGCAAAATCGGACGGCAAGGCCCAACGCGGCTAGCGATGGACCCACACACGGTAGAACTTGATCTTGCCGTGCGGCTCCCTGACGGCCTCGTACCGGTCAACCGCGACCGGGCCGGAGATCGACTGGACATCCTGCTGGATCTGGGCATCGAGCGCACCCTCCCCATGAATCTCCCCCGCCGGAATTTCGTAGACAAAATCGCCCGGGGCGGTCGTCGTCACGACCACGCTCCCCGGCGCCAGCTTGGCCTCTTGCGGATGGTCGCCGTAATTCCAGATGCGCGGGGTTAAGAAAATAAAAGCGAGAATCAGCGTCACCATCACGTCGTAGTGAAAGCTGCCGCGCTCATAGGTCCAGAAAAAATAGCTGCGCAATATCCGTGACATGTTTCCTTACTCTTTGCGGATCACCGTCTGCCCGCCCATATAGGTTACCAGTGCATCCGGCACCCGCACCGATCCATCCGCCTGCTGATAGTTTTCGAGGATCGCCAGCCACGTCCGGCCGACCGCCAGACCGCTGCCGTTAAGGGTGTGTACCAGCGCCGTTTTCGTCTGCCCGGCTGGCCGGTAGCGGATATTCGCCCGCCGTGCCTGGAAATCCAGAAAATTCGAGCACGAGGAAATCTCGCGGTAGAGCTCCTGCCCCGGCAGCCACACTTCGAGATCGTACGTCTTCGCGGAGCTGAATCCCATATCCCCCGTACACAGCAGCATCCTGCGATAGGGCAGCCCCAGCCGCTCGAGAATCGTCTCGGCATTGCGGGTCAGCTTTTCGTGCTCGGCTTCGCTTTCCTCCGGGCGAGTGAACTTCACCAGCTCGACTTTTTGAAACTGATGCTGGCGAATGATTCCCCGCACATCTTTGCCGTAAGAGCCGGCCTCGGAGCGGAAGCATGGCGTGTACGCCGTCAGCGAAGCCGTCAGCCGGGCGTCGTCGAGAACCTCGTCGCGGAAAAGATTTGTGACCGAAACCTCTGCCGTTGGTATGAGCCAATGATCGTTGTCGCGATATACGCCCGGTTTGAATCCCTGGCCATCCTCGCAACGAAAAAGATCCTCGGCAAACTTGGGCAGTTGCCCTGTTCCGAAGAGGCTTTTGCTGTTCACCATGACGGGAGGTAGAACCTCCGTGTATCCATGCTCGCTCGTGTGGATGTCGAGCATGAAGTTGGCCAGGGCGCGCTCCAGCCTTGCCCCCTGTCGCCAGTAAACGGCAAAACGTGCTCCGGAAACCTTCGCCGCCCGCTCCAGGTCGAGAATGCCAAGCTGCTCACCGAGCTCCCAATGCGGCTTCGGCGCGAAATCAAAGGTTGGCAACTCGCCCCAGCGGCTGATCTCGACGTTGTCCTGCTCGGATTTGCCGACTGGCACGTCGCCGAGAGGAAGATTCGGCACGCTGACAAGTGTCTCCGCCAGCGTTCGATCGGCCTCTTCCGCAGCCGCTCCCAGCTCTTCAATATGCGACTTCAGTGCGCGCGTCTCCTCCATCACCGAGGACGCGTCCTGGCCGGACTTTTTCAGGCGCGCCACCTCTTCGCTGAGCTTGTTGCGCTGCGCCTTGAGTTGTTCCGCCTCGGTGATCCGCTCACGCCGGTGCTGATCGAGCGCGCGAAAATCTCCCAGCAGCGCTACCGGGTCCTGTCCGCGATCGCGGAGTTTCTGTTCCACCAATTCGAGATTGGCGCGGACAAATGACAAATCGAGCATATAGAGCAGTTTACAGGGTTGGATAACTCATTCCAAAGCGCCCGCGGTTCCGGGAAACCCTGGCGGCTCAGCGGCTCGAACTGTGCTGGGAAGCCTCGGCGATCCGCACCCCGCTCAAGCTGCCCATGTACCGCGCCACGCCGCGGTACAGCGACTCGGCAATGCGCTGGCGGTAGTTCGGATCGCGCAGCTCCCGCGCGTCACTGGGATTGGTGAGGAACGAAATCTCTGCAAGGATCGACGGCATGTTCGCGCCGATAAGCACGACAAACGGAGCCTTCTTCACGCCGCGATCCTTCAAGCCGGGATTGCCATCCTCAAGTCCGGCATACAGACTCTGATCGACATCGGCGGCAAACTCACGCGACTCGTTGATCTTGTCCTGCAGCGCGATCTTCTTTACCAGATCCGACAGTTGATGAATCGACTCATCCGACACAGCATTTTCGCGGGCCGCCACTTCCAGCGCATCGGCCGACGTTGTGAAGTTCAGATAGTAGACCTCGACGCCGCGCGCCGAAGGGTCAGGGCTTGAGTTCCCATGCACCGAGATAAACAGATCGGCCTGCGCCTTGTTGGCAATCGCCGTCCGCGTCTCGAGAGGAATGAAGGTATCGTCATCGCGCGTGTAGATAACGTCAGCGCCCAGCTTCTGCTTCAGCAACTGCCCCAGGCGCAGCGCCACATCGAGCACCACGTCCTTCTCTTCGATACCGTCCGGACCAAGTGTGCCAGAGTCGTGGCCGCCATGCCCGGCATCGACGACGATGCGGTTAATCTTGAGCCCCAGCGCCCGCACCATCGACCGTTGCCCATCGGCTGTTGGCTGCGCGGCACGAATTTCCGGCAAACTCTGATCGGCGGCCGGCGTGGCCGCGACATGGCGGGTGCTGCGGGTCTTCGGGGCGGGCGCAGGAGGAGGCGTCGCCACAGCAACCTCATCCGGCTGCGGAGCGGGGCTCGTCCCGGCCACAGACTGAACCACCGGAGCCGTCGTCGGCCGTTTCGTCGCCTTCACCTGGTTCGGCTGCTGGCTCAGAGAAGCAACATCGGCCAGCGCCGATGAATCGTCGCCATCATCGACCACCACATGATGTACTGGGGCCTTCGCCGGCTGAGTTCGCGCTACGCTCTTCGCAGGCGCAGGCAGCGGATCGCCCAGTGCATCCGAATCTGTCGTCTCGGTGCCAATTCCGATCGTTGGCTTGGACGAAGCAACCGTCTTCGCCGCAACAATCGTCGGTACAGGCTTTGTCGTTTTTGGAGTCGGCTTGGGCGGAGGCGGCGCGCTCGCGGGAGCAGCCACAGTCGTGTATACCGGACCACCGCGCGACTTTTTCCCATGCACGTCGATAATCAGCCGCGGAGGATTGGGCAGAAAGAATGCCGAGTACTCGCTTACGTCGCTCACGTCGAGTACGATCCGGGTCACATCGTTGGAAAACTGCGCCGCCCGTACCTGTTTCAGGAATCCATCGTCGATCACTTCGTCGGACTTCCCGATCAGTTCCGGAGAAAGACGCGCTCCATGCAGATCGAAGAAGATGCGATCGGGATTCGGCACACGTACCGCCTCATAGCGCACCTCATCCTGCAGATCGATGGCCACGCGGGTATACACCGGAGTTGACCAGTGCCGGATGCCCGTCACCAGCGGCAGCTTGCCCTGGCGGGGAGGAGGCGTGGCATTCAGCGCCGCCTCGCTCAAGCGCGCAGGCTCGGGTGCGGGACGCTGTGGCGGCGGAATGTCGTTCTCCGCGATCTCCCGATCCGAGTGGGACGACGCAGACGGCGTCTTCGCCGGAGCCGTCTTGGACCGGTAGCCCTCGTTCACCGGAGGAGGCGCCGGGTGCGCCGCATGCTGATCCTGTGACTGGAGTGCAGCCGTAAGCACCGTCTGATGTCCCGAGGAAGGACGTCTTGCAGCCGCCCTGGCCGCGCTCGCCGTGGCATCTTCCGCGGGAGCCTGCGCAACCTCCACGCTACCGTGCGAATTCTTGCCTGGCGCCCTGCGCAGATTACTCAGCTCGATGCGCGCCTCATTGGCTAGCGGGTTCCGCGGATAGAGCTTGAGGAATTCCTGAAAGCTTGCCCGCGCGTTCTCGCGATCGTTCAGGTCGCGCAGGTAAATCTCGCCTTCGGTCAGCAGCGCACTGAAGCGATAGCGGCTTCCCGGATACTGGCGGCGCAGAAATTCGTACTGCCCGATGGCATCATATAGCGCCTTCTCATCCTGAAAGATCCGCCCCTCTTCAGCGAACAGATCGGCCACCGCCGACGCCGATGCATCAGCCCTGGGAGATGCCGGATCACCATGATAAATCGCGCGATACGCGTCGATAACGCGCTCATAATCGCGCCGCGTCCGCTGCCGCTCAGGACGCCCTTCGAGCCCCTCGCGCATGCGCTGCGCTTTGTCAAAAGGAGAATGCGCCGCCGCACCATGCTGCGAACCAGCCGGCGAGCGGGCCCAGGCAATTGTCAGCAGGCATATGCAGCCGGCAATCGAGAGCAGGCGAAGACGTCCTGCATGGAGGATAGAAGCCGGCATAAGAGGCCACAGACACTCAAAGTATAAGTTCCAGCCAGAACCCCATCAACGGAGTGAACCCAGATCGCAACGTCAGGTTGTGACGAAATGGAACTTTAAAAAACACTTAGAGGAGATTGAGGAACTCGTCGACCGTCATACCCGCGGCGCGAATCAAGGCGCGCAGGAGACCTATTGAGAGCTCTTTATGTTGCGGGACTGACAAGTTGGTTCGCTCGCCTGGCTTTGTCATAACGCAATGGCTGCCAACCTGGCCGGCGACTGACCAGCCGACGCGCTCGAACGCCTTGACGGCTTCCTTCCCCGAGATATTAGCTAGTTTGCCCATGCGGCCAATCCAAAATGACTAGACGGTGCTATAGCCTGCAAAAAAGACCAGTGCAACACGTCTGGTGCAATTAGATCAGGGCCCCGCTGTGGATAACTCGGCTTTTATGAGTGGAAACTAGACTGCAACAACAATTTCCGCCTGATCGGGAGGAAGCGATTTAGTCGCCTTTTGGTCTTCTGCCCACATCCACGCCGTGATTGCTTCCCGAATATTATCGAGCGCCTCCTTTTCATCGCGGCCCTGAGAAACACAACCGGGCAGGGCAGGGCATTCAGCCACGATCCAGCCGTCTTCTGCCTTCTCAAGGGTGACGTGGAACAACATTTTCGCCTCCAACTTGGTATTCGTCTGGCTATACTAGCATCTCTTCGACAACCCGCGCCGCGCGCTTGAGAGCGGCGTCGAGTTGGCTCGGGTCCTTGCCGCCGGCCTCGGCCATGTCGGGACGTCCGCCGCCAGAGCCGCCGACCATCTTCGCGATCTCGCCGACGATCTTGCCCGCCTGCACCCTGCCGGTCAGGTCCTTGGTCACACCGACAATCAGCGCGACTTTGCCATCCTGCGCCGAGCCAAGCACGACCACGCCCGATCCCAGCTTGTTGCGCAGGTTATCGACGAGCGTGCGCATCTGCCCACGGTCAAGAGCATCGACACGCTGCGCCAGCACCTTCATGCCCTTCACCTCGACGGCCTGATCGGCCGCACCCGAAACCGCTGACGACGCCGATTTCATCCGCGCCTGGTCAAGCTCGCGCCGCAGCTTCCTCAGCTCCTCTTCCTGAGTGGCAAGGCGAGTACGCAGAGCTTCAGCAGGAGCTGTGTCAGCATTGGGAGAAAGCTGCGCAGCGAGTTGAGCGACTTCGTAATCGCGGCGAAATTCGTTGAGCGCGCCGAGTCCAGTGAAAGCTTCCACACGGCGGACACCGGATGAGACAGACCCCTCGCCGAGCAGCTTCACCACGCCGATCTCGCCCGTAGCGCCGGTGTGCGTGCCTCCGCAGAGTTCCGTAGAGAAGTCTCCGATCTTGACCACGCGCACACGCTCGCCGTACTTCTCACCGAAGAGCGCCATGGCGTGATACTCGTTGATCGCGACGTCAATCGGCACATCTTCGATCGTCTCGACCTTGATGTTCTTCAACACCTCTTTGTTGACGAGGTATTCGATGTCCTGCAGTTCCTCGTCTGCAACTGAAGTAAAGTGCGAGAAGTCGAAACGTAACCGCGCGGGCTCGACAAGCGACCCTGCCTGCTTCACGTGCGTGCCCAACACCTCACGCAGCGCCGCATGCAACAGATGCGTGCCGGTATGGTTACGGCGCGTGGCTGAGCGGAAATCGGCATCGACGACGGTGTCCACCTTGTCGCCGACTGCAAGAGGCTGACGAAGAATCGCCTTGTGCGCGAATACTCCCTGAACGGGCTTGGTGCATCCACTCACATCGGCAACGACGGAGTTGTGGTCGTCAGAGTAAAGCCAGCCGGTATCGCCGATCTGTCCTCCCGAGTCAGCATAAAAGCTGGTTTGATCGAGGACGACTTCCACCGCGTCTCCGGCATTGGCCGCTGGCACACCTGCACCATCCTTCACGATCGCGAGTACTTCCGCACCATCGACCCTGAGCCTGCGATATCCCTCAAACGCCGTCTTCGGCAGCTCGCGAAATACGGGACTGGCCGACTGCTTCGTTCCGCCTTTCCATGAGGCACGCGCGCGGGCCTGCTCTTCGGCGCGAGACTTTTCAAAACCAGTGAGGTCGAACTCAATGCCGGCATCACGAGCCGCGTCGACCATGAAATCGAGCGGGAGGCCGTAGGTTTCGTAGAGGTGGAAGGCACGATCCCCTTTCAGCCTCCACGGCGTCAGATCACGAAGATCGTCGAGAACCCTGCCTTGCCAGAATGGGCCTCTAAGTATTGGAAGTTGGCAGGATTTTAGGTGCGCATGGAAGTCGCTCTTTGTTACCTGCGATAGGTCACCATGATGATCGAGAGAGAACTGCCTGATTGCGCTAGCGGCACTTTCGGCGACGTCTTTCTCTTCTGTAAAGCCATGGACGACGTAATAGTGCCACTCCGTAGGCGGCGCAGAGCTACGGATCTCGTTCTCCAGCGAGCTGAGTGCCGTCTCCAGCACACGGGCGAATTGCTTTTCCTCCGCCTCGACAACCTTCGCAACCCGATCCGCAGATTCTTTCAATTCCGGATATGCACCCGCCATCTCATCCCGTACGGCGTAGACCATCTGGTGCATGAAAGGCTTTTCCTGGCCGAGGAGACGTCCATGTCGAATGCCGCGGCGGAGAATCTTGCGCAGTACATAACCTCGTCCTTCGTTCGCGGGCAGTACGCCGTCGGAGATCAGGAATGTCGCCGCGCGCGCATGATCGGCAATGATGCGCAGCGAGGCAGCTTCTCTGTCATCAGATGGACTGCTGACACCATGCCCGGTCAACTCCGCTGCCCTCTCAATCAGCGGCACAAACAAATCCGTTTCAAAATTCGAAATCACTCCCTGCAGCACCGCAGCCGTGCGCTCGAGACCCATCCCCGTATCGATCGATGGCTTGGGCAGCAGGTGCAACTCACCTTGCGTATCGCGGTCGAACTGCATGAAGACGAGGTTCCAGATTTCGACGTAGCGGGCTTCGTCCTCGCCGAATGGCTTATCGACGCCAGGAGTCTCCGCGGCCTCGATCCCCATGTCATAGAAGATCTCCGAGCACGGACCGCACGGGCCCGTGTCGCCCATCTGCCAGAAGTTATCCTTGCTGCCGCACTCGTGAATGCGCTCCGTAGGCACGCCCTGCGCAAGCCACAGATCGTAGGCCTCTTCGTCGCGAGGTACGCCGTTCTCGCCCTTGAAGATGGTGACGTAGAGCTTGTCCTTGGGGATGCCGAACCACTCCGGCGATGTCACCAGTTCCCAGGCGTAGGCAATCGCATCTTTCTTGAAGTAGTCGCCAAAGCTGAAGTTGCCCAGCATCTCGAAGAAAGTGTGATGCCGCCGCGTAAAGCCGACGTTTTCAAGGTCGTTGTGCTTGCCCCCGGCGCGCACGCATTTCTGCGAAGTCGCCGCGCGCACGTAGTCGCGGCGCTCGATGCCGAGGAAGACGTCCTTGAACTGGTTCATCCCCGCGTTGGTGAAAAGCAGCGTGGGGTCGTTCGCAGGAACAAGCGACGAGCTGTGCACCCGGCGGTGGCCCTTCGTCTCGAAAAACTTCAGAAAGGTCTCGCGAATTTCGGAGCCCGAACGGTATTGCATGACTTAAGTTTATAGGAGGAATCGGCACTTACCGGTCGCCGTTGCTGGACTCGGGGCCGTCATTGTCCATAAATTCCAGGGCCGCCAGCGCCTCGTCGTCTACATCCCATTTTTTCAGGATGCGAAAGATCACGCCCGTCGAAAAACCAGCCCGCACCAGCATGCGCATCACGCGCGCGGCTTCTTTCTCATTTGCCGGCTTCGAGACGCGCTTGCGTTCGAGATGCCGCCGCGCCAGCTCTTCTTCGTTCACCTCTTCGTAAGCCGCGTCGAGAGTCTTCGCGATGACCTCCGCGTGCACGCCCTTCTGCGCGAGGTCCTGCTGCACGCGCCGCTTTCCGAAGCTGTTATTTTCCTGCCGCAGCCGCGTATAGCTCGTCGCGTAGTCCGTGTCATTCAAATACCGCTGCGCCTTGAGCCGCGCAACCACGCGTTCGATCTTTGCCTCACCGTGCTCGCCGTTTTCGACGCGGCTCCGCATCAGGCGCTTCAGTTCGGCGACGGTGCGCATGCGGCGGCCGAGAGCTTTGA